>Ga0123357_10002678_pt1 | contig 20049 bp, 18 predicted proteins | sample TergutEmb28metaG_FD_89873 | JGI IMG/M metagenome (GOLD analysis project Ga0123357, IMG submission 89873) | Embiratermes neotenicus P4 segment gut microbial communities from Petit-Saut dam, French Guiana - Emb289 P4 | ecosystem: Host-associated > Arthropoda: Insects > Digestive system > Gut ...
AGGACGGCAGCTATGTCGAGCCGGCCTCGGTCCGGATCGAAAGCGACGAAAACGGCCGCCGCGGCATCCTGATGGAGACGGGCGAAGCCGTCACCATCGGCCCGGTCGAGAAGATGTCGAAGTCGAAGAAGAACACGGTCGACCCCGACGACATCATCGACGCCTATGGTGCCGACGTCGCACGCTGGTTCGTGCTCTCCGATTCGCCGCCCGACCGCGACGTGATCTGGAGCGATGAAGGGGTTCAGGGCGCCTCGCGTTTCGTCCAGCGCCTGTGGCGCCTGGTCAATGAGGCGGCCTCGATTGGCACCTGCGCCGAACCCCCGGCCTGTTTCGGCACCGAGGCGCTTGCTCTGCGCAAAGCCAGCCATGGCGCGCTCTCGAGGGTGACATCCGGGATCGAACGGCTCCATTTCAATGTCTGTCTGGCCCATATCCGCGAATTCACCAATACGCTGGCGGAAATTGTGCAGCGCAACGCAGCGTCTCGTCCCGCCGGCGACCTTGGCTGGGCGATTCGGGAGGCCGCCGGTATTCTGGTGCAGATGTTTGGTCCTGTGATGCCCCATCTCGCCGAGGAATGCTGGCGGGTTCTCGGCAATGATTCTATGCTGTGCCAGACTTCCTGGCCGGAAGTCGAAGCGGACCTGCTCCGGGAAAGCACGATGACCCTGGTGGTCCAGGTCAACGGGCGCAAACGGGGTGAGGTCATTGTTGCAACAACGGCCGAGAATCGGGAAATCGAGGCTGCCGTTCTGGCGCTTGATGCGGTAAGGTCGGCTCTGGACGGCCGCGCCGTCCGCAAGGTGATCATTGTCCCGAAGAGGATTGTGAATGTTGTCGGCTAGGATCCGCGTCACAGCCCGCCTGTTCGCCGCTGCTGTCTTGGCGGCGGCTCTGGCCGGCTGTTTTCATCCCATGTATGCCGAGCATACCGACGGCACACCTTCGCTGCGCGACAAGCTGATGGGCGTTGAAATCCCCCCCATCGCCAAACCCAATAACTCGCCCGAGGCAAGGGTCGGGGTCGAGATCCGCAACCAGCTGGCGTTCAAGCTTTACGGCAATGCCACGGGTTCGCCGCCCACCCACCGTCTGGTGCTGCTGTTCACCACCAACCGCTCGTCGCTGATCATCGATCCCCTGACCGCTCTCCCCAACAGCGAAACCTATGGCGTCGACGCCCAGTACAAGCTGGTTGAGATTGTCAGCGACAAAACGGTGTTGACGGGCACCACCTTCTCCCGGGTGTCCTATGACATGCCGGGTTCCTATCAGCGTTATGCCCGCACCCGTGCCTTCCGGGATGCCGAGGACCGTGCCGCTGGCGAGATCGCCGAACATATTTCGACCCGGCTGGCATCCTTCTTCAGCGCCGGCACCTGACGTCCTTGACCGCGGTTCCACCCCGGGAAGTCGCCACCTTTCTCGCCCGGCCTGATCCGCGGCGACCCATCATCCTCCTCTACGGCCCGGACATCGGGCTGGTGCGTGAGCGCGCCGATGCCCTGCTGGCATCGGCGGTCGATGATCCCTCCGACCCCTTCGCACTGGTGAAACTCGACGCCAGCCAGTTGACCGGCGATTCCTCCCGCCTGATTGACGAGGCCATGACGGTGCCACTGTTCGGCGGGCGCCGGGCCATCCGGGTTCGCGGCTCGAGCGCCAGTCTTCCCGACTGTATCCGTATCCTTGCCGGGATGCCGATCAGGGACTGCCGCATCGTCATCGACGGCGGCGATCTCCGCAGAGAATCCGCACTGCGCCGGGTCTGTGAAGCGGAAAAGAACGTCGCCGTCATCGCCTGCTATGCCGACAGCCAGGCCGACCTTGCTTCTGTGCTTGATGAGGAACTGCGCAATGCCGGCCTCACCATCGCGGCCGAGGCCCGTACCACCCTGGTGTCTCTGCTCGGGGGGGATCGCCAGGTCTCGCGCAACGAAATCCGCAAACTGACGCTCTATGCCCATGGCAGAGGCGAGATCACGCTTGACGACGTCACCGCCGTCATCCCCGACGCCTCCGGCCTCAATCTCGAACCGATGATCGACGGCGCCTTCGCAGGCCGCACCCAGCTGGTCGAAAAGGAATTCGCCAAGGCCATGAGTGCCCGCACGTCTCCCGGCCTCATCCTGCTCATGACCCAGCGTCACGCCATCTGGCTGCACAAATCGGCCCTCACGGTGAGCACCGGCACACCGGTTGAGACCGTGCTCTCCTGGGGCATCCATTTTTCGCGCAAGCGCGACGTCGGCAATGCGCTGCGCGACTATAGCCTCACCCGGCTCGCCGGTATCATTGAGCGGCTGGCGGCAGCCGAGCTTGACGCCCGCAAACATTCCTCCCTTGCGGCAGCCATCGCCCAGCGCGCCCTGATGGCGATCGCCGCCAACGCGCGACGGCGCGGCTGAAGAGATTTTTCGGGCTTTCGCCTCGGTGCGCTCTTGCGATCGCTCCAGGGCCACGCGCCCCCCGTCCGGACCAAAGAGACATGCCTCTGCTGTCGAACCTGCATTGATCCGACCGACCGATTGCGGGATGAGACCCGTGCGAGACTCATCCCGGTCTGCAGAAACGCCCCTGAACCGCCTTCGCAAAGAAAGCCTCGCTCGCCTCCGGAATATCGCTGCAGTCGATTTCACTTTCCGGCAGCTTCTTCAGCTCCTCGATCTCTGCCTTCTGCGCCTCGGTCAGCGGCGGCAACCCGGAGAGCCTGTATCGAACCAGATTGTCACTCATAGCGTTCTTTCAGTTGGAAAATTTAAATCCTCAGCAGAATCAATTGACAGGATGGCGCTTTCATAACCCTCGATATCATCACTCAGCCACTTCTCTTCCGGGCGATCAACATGAAATTTTACAACAACACTACACGCATCAGCGCGAATGATAGCATTCATACGCGCACCTGGCTTTGACATATTCCACACCGCAAAGACTTCTTTGACAAATAACATTGCCTGCAGCAACGGCATCTTGTCGTCGTAGTCTTCCACGTGAATGGAGTTATAGAAACATTCATACCCTGTGCAATCCTGAAAGGTTTCCCGTGTGACATTCGCGACCATGTTCGAAAACACACGAATAACGTAGCATCCATGTTTGGAGACGAACCCACCATCCGCGATAGCTTTCAAAGACGGCGCCACCAGGAAATCGAACCGCAAACCTCTCACCAGCCTTTTTCCTGGTCAAGCGCCATGGGCACCGTGCTCGACGAAGAACTGCGCATCGCCGGCCTCACCATCACGGCCGAGGCACGTACCACACTGCTCTCCCTGCTTGGTGGTGATCGTCAGGTCTCGCACAACGAAATCCGCAAACTCGCGCTCTATGCCCATGGCAAGGGTGAGACCAGCCTCGACGCCTCCGGCCTCAATCTCGAACCGATGATTGACGGCGCCTTCGCCGGACGCACCCAGCGGGTCGATATTCCGAAAACAGATCCGCCTCCGCCGCGCCTTGTGCTCCGTCCTTACCTGGGGCTTTTCGAGCAGGTCCGTCCACTGTTTCTGCTTGCTCGGCGTCGACCGGTGACACGCCGTTCGCGCAGATCAAGGCTTCCGATAGGGTGCGGATCTCCGGCATCGCGGCTCGCAGGTCCGGGTGGCCCAGACCGAAATTCGAGATCGCCCTGGTTTCCCACAACAGGGGCATAACCCTCAAGATACGCCCGAGCCTCCCGATTGCTCCTGGTCTGCGCCTCGATTTTCTCGTGCGGCACATCGAAAACCTTCAGCATTTCATCCGGTGGAAGCGCGAACATCTGTTTCGCCCTTTCCGTCTCGAGCTTCCCGGTTTGCGCGATCTGGTTCCAGATGATCGCCGGTGCCTGGTACATCGAATGCCTCCCCTCCTTCCTGAACCGTGATGAAAAGTCTGCCCTGTCCGGTCACCGAACACGAAATGCGTCTATCTCAAGGCTTGACCCAAAATCCGTGAGTTGGAGACGAAACAGAACCGAGCGCCATTTCGGCTCCGGATGTCGCCGCGCCGCGCTGACGCCTCCGGCTTTGCCAGCTGAAGGTGTCCGTCGGTACTATTTTTCACGGCCCTCCAAGCCGTTGGTGGAGGACGCAATCCCGTCGACGCCGGTCAGGCTGTGAGCGGCAGGGTCGTCTCCACCATTGGCAGATTCGTCTTCGCCCGCCAGCAGGGGCGTGGGTCGCCAACATCGTGCCACAGTTGTCGATGGCACCGGCGGCAACTGGGGCGGCCCGTCCTTCTATTCCCCGGCAACCCCTCCCTTGCTGCGATCAGGGCAACCAAAGACACCGGCCGTGGCCTGGACCTTGACACTGCCTTCGCGGGCGTTCCGGAACGGCGCGGCGGGATTGAACCCGACGAACTCCCGGATCGAAACGCTATTTCACGAACCTGGGCTTAAGGGCGAGGGCCCGTCACGCCACTTTGCTGGTCCAGAGGTCCAACGATCTCCCGGCCGCCTGTCGTCGATCCTGGCCGGTCCCCTCAATCCAGCCTGAGCCGGTTCTCTGTCGCTTTATGCCGGTCGCGAGACCTGCCGGCGGAATGCACGCCACACATTGCCATCCCGGTCAACACCAATGACGCCTCGCCTGGCACCGTGGAGACCCAGTCCGAGGACTGCGAAAACGCCTCTTCGTGCCGCCAGGATTCTCCTCGCCATCGACAATGGAACCAGAGGGCAGGTTTGCGATCACGCCATGGAGCGCTGGTTCCGACCCCCACCTCCATTGCTGCGGCGCGCGACCGCACAATCACAGAGGCGCAGTGCCAACGTCGCCCGGAGAGGGCAGACGCAGTCTTCACGGCAATGTGAGACTTCCGAGCGCAGCCAGGGATCGTTGCCGTGCTACCTCGCCCGCGTCCGGTGCCTTGTTGCGCCCGCCTCGCGTTCGGGAAAGGGTCCCATCCATGGTCCGTTCATCAACCGCTTTCCAGAGCATGCTCGCGCTTCTCGTGACGACACTTGCCATTTTTATCTGCTCCCTTGCCTGGACCCTTCCCCTGACGCTTCTGCCAGCACTGGGTGACGCCATCGGCCTCGTGGTCGGCACGCTGCTTCTGAGCGCCGCACTCGCCCGTTTCTTCCTCGGCATGGTCTCCGATCGCTATGGCGCGCGACACGTTCTCCCGTCTGTGATGGTCGCTGTTGGTGCAACCCTGATCGGATTCACTCTGGCCCGGAGCTTCGAGCAGTCTCTCCTTGTCTTTGCCCTTCTCGGCATCGCTGGAGGAGCCTATCCGGTCGGAGCCGCCTATGTTTCGGAGTTCTACAAAGAACGCGGCACCGGGACGGCGCTTGGAATTCTCTTCGGGACCACACTGCTGTCGGGCTGGCTCCCCCTCCAGATCGATGCTCATCTGGCACTCCACCTATCAGGAGTCATGCGACTGGCGCAGATCGGCGGCGCAGCACTGACCGCGTTTGCCGTCATATTCTGGATCCTCGCGGCGCGTCACCGGCCACCGACGCCACGCTGGAGCGAGCCCGACACGGGGCGCGCCGCATTCTCACCCCGATTCTGTGCGCCTCGGTGGCAGTAACTCTGCTGATGGCTATCGCTTCGTTTCCGATATCTGGCGCACTTGGAACGTGGCCCGTCGCGGTCCTCGGCGCGGCTCTTGCCGTCACCCTGGCAATCGGAGCCGCGGCGGTCATTGCCTGGGTTCCCGCTACCTGTCCCGATCGTGTCGGCACCGCCTTCGGACTGGTCACGATGTGTGGCGGATTTGGCTCGATCCTGTTTCCCCTCACTCTATTCGGGCTGCTCGGTGGCTGGCCTGCGCAAACTCGGTTGATGGTGCTCGCGGTGATCGGAATTATCTGTCTGATCGTGGCGCAGGTCTCAACCGCACCTGGATGCGCAATCTTCGTAAAGAGGCCTGAGTGAGCCGGGCAAAATTGGTCCAATCGCCTGCCCCTTAAGTGGATGTACCTGATCTCGGTGGCCTCAGGCGAGACACACAAGCGCACGCCGTTATTCCATGTCGGCTCCTTGAAGACGCCGCCGACCTGAACCGGAGGTCTGTTCCTGAAGCGACATGCTGTGCACAGCCGGAAAAGGGCCAGGCCCACCATCACGGACCGACCCGGACTCATGGCGTTCGCGCCGGAGCCCTGGAAACCCTGCAACCAGGTGTTGTCCGGACGGTGCCAGGAGGGCAAGCCAGGGGAAAGCCCATGCCATTGACAAAGCCAGGCGGGATGGAATTCCGTGAGGACTGTCGCGGCAGCACCTGCCGCCTGCCGCCACCATCTCAAACGGTGAGCGCAACATTCGCTCCTTCCAGATCGTCCGTCCGTGTCCCGCGATTGCCTCTCACCTCCGGCGGGGGGAATCGCGCGCCTGGCGCAGATCGGGAGCGTCACCGTCCGTCACCGTCCCTGGGCGACGGCGCGGCTGAAGAGATTTTGAGGCTTTCGCCTCGGCAGTCTGCGGATCGGACCAGGCGCTTGCCCGTCAGGACCTGACAACCATCCTTCCACGGAATACGGAAATATGTGCCACAAAGACACGAGATCCGCAGTCCGCAAACACCAGACCCGACTTCATCTGCTGCGGCCAGCGCCGCCTGCACGACGTCACATGCATCCCATTGCGGGCACGATCCCAGCTTTTCGTTAAGCTTCACTCTTCATTTCGCACATCGACTCAGGGCTAACTTGACGGTCCGTTCGGACATGCCATGAGAGAAATTTCCCTCTGCGCGCCATGTCTGCAGGCACAGCGTGCGGATTTCTCTATCCGCCGGACCCTATGCCACGCTTCCCCCTCCTCGGTTCACGATCTCCGCGATCTTTGGCTGGACAGAAATCACAGATCCGCAAACCTCGACGATCATTTTCCCTGCACCCCCCGGAGCGCTGCGAGGCCAGCCCCGGTTCAGCCGCAACCATCTGTGCCACATGGAGACTGTAATGAAAGCGATCAGCGACAAAGATGGACTTTGTGGCAACGGCTACGCCACCGTCGGATTTCTCGCAGCCGCAGCCCTGCTGGCGTTCTGGTTCCTGCAGCCTCCAAACAGCGCACCAGGCGTGGCGTTCATGGTGGTCGCCGCTGCCCTGATTGCCACCGCAGCCTCCGGCTTCACGATCGTTGAACCGAACTCCGCCAAGGTTCTGACCTTCCTCGGTCCCTATGCCGGCACCATTCGCGACAGCGGTTTCCAATTCACGGTGCCGCTGACCCGCATGACCACGATTCCTCTCAAGCTGACCAATTTCGTTACCAGCGATCTCAAGGTTAATGATCGAAACGGCAATCCGATTGAGATCGGTGCCGTTGTGGTATGGCGTGTCCGCGACGCCGCCCAGGCCACCTTCAACGTCGATAACTACCGCGACTTTGTCGGCAACCAGGCCGACATCGCCATCCGGACCCTGGCTGCCCATTACCCCTACGATTCCGAGACCGAACCATCGCTGCGCGGCAATGTTGACGAGGTTGCCCAGAAACTGCAGCTGATGCTCCAGGACAAGCTGATGCTCGCCGGTATTCATGTCGAAGAGGCCCGCCTCAGCCACCTTGCCTATGCGCCCGAGATCGCCAGTGCCATGTTGAAGCGACAGCAGGCGGTGGCGATCTTCCAGGCACGGCGCTACATGGTCGAGAATGCCCTCGCCATCATCGACGAGGTCGTCGGCCACTTCGACAAGAAATCGCCGATCAATATCTCCGACGACAAGAAGGCGGATCTCATCAACAGTCTCCTCGTCGTCATGACGGGGGAGAAGGAATCGCAACCCGTGCTCAGCGTCGGCGGTTAGCATCCCGCTGCCGGGCGCCATACAGCGGGATGAGGCTGGCAGGTGGCCGTCAGGACGCAAGGCGAGGTGCATCCGACATCGCCAGGCCGAGGCGCCCCACCGCCGCTTGCGCGCCAATATGGCGGGCTCGCGTTCAATCGGTGTGGCTCGCCAGGATCGGGCTTTCGCTGCCGCCTTCCGGACCGGCCGCTTCTGGATCTGCGAGTTGATGGCGAGGTGGTGGAGGCGGACAGGCCTGCTTGTTGTCACGCTCGCGCCTGGAACGGCTGCGGTCCTCGCTCCCATTCCCGCCCGCCATCCTCGCCGCCTGGGCTCCGCCTTCGGACTGGTCACCATGTCACCATGTGCGGCGGGCTTGACACGGTCCTGTTCGTCGCCGCCGCCCAGTTCGAGCCGCGTTCCCTCTGGCGTCCGACAGACAGGTTCCTGGTGCGGGCTGCGGTCCGAATTATCTGTCTGACCGTTTTGCGCAGTCTCGATCCGCCTTGAGCGCAATCGTCGAAAATACGCCGCTGATACCTTGTGGGAGATCTATTCCTGAGCACCGTGGTGATGCGGCTTCGTCTCGGACACAGCAGGAGCGAGGGAAAAGGTGCGGGCAGGTGCGGGCCATCACGGATTGACAGGGACGCGCACTGCACTAAAAGGACCGCCCCGCAAGATTGTCTTGCCATGCCGCCATGCCACTCCTTCCAGAATGGCGGGCAGGTTCAGGCGGAAGATTCGACGCCAGACAATGATCCATTCCGATCGCACACGTCCGCTCACGAAACCCGCTCTGCTTGTGGTGATCCTTGGCGGGGTGTTCTGCTCTCTCGCCCTGGCGCTGGCCATGGAGTTCTTTTCTTACCGAATCGCAACGAGCCTGAGTCTGGCTCCTCTGCTGATCGCAGCGATCGCTCGTTTCCTCTTTGGCATCCTGGCCGATCGCTATGGCACGCGACACCTTCTTGCGGCTCTGATCGTCAGTGCGGGCGTAGCATTTCTCGGATTCGGTCTGGCTCAAAACTTTTGGCAGTTCCTCCTTGCGGTTCTCCTCGCCAGCATCGCCGGGGGAGCCTTTCCCGTGGGTGCCGTCCACCTGGCGGCGTCCGACGCAGAACGTCGAGGATGCACGGCGCTCTGGATTCTGTTCGGGACCCTCGCGCTGGGATCGGTCCCCTGCAGTTCGGTCACCTTCTTTCAGTTCCGCTTTCGTGACGAAATCTATCCAGACGGCCTCATGCAGTTGGGCCTGATTTCGGGAGCAGCCGTCATTGCGCATGGCGTCATCTTCTGGATCCAGGCCGCGCACCAATCACCATCAACGCTGGTACAAGATGCGCCCGACGCAGCCTCATCCGTGATTGCTGGCACGCCAGAACGTTCTCCGCTCCTGACGGGCGAACTTTGGCGACTTTCCCTGTATTCTTTCTATCTGCTGGGCCCCATGTTCATGGTGTTCTTCCAGGGCGGATTCCTTGTCGACTTGTTTCCAGTCCCGAAATTTGCCTTTCTGCTGAAAGACGTCTATGGCATCATTGCCTTCCTATGTTGCATCCTTGGCGGGCGTCTGTCCAAACGCTATGGGGCACAACGCCTTCTCTACCGGGCGGTACTTGTGGCGATGGTGGCAAGTCTGGTGCTCGGCATGTCCTCGCCTGATAATGGAGCCGGAATCCATCTCGGAACGAAACTGGGCCTTGCTCCCTTGCTTGCCCTGGTCCTGGTTCTTGTTGTCGCGCTCGCAATCGGGTCAGCTGCAGTACTCTCCGCCATCCCGGCCAGCCATCCCCAGCGCGCGGGGAGCGCCTTTGGATTCGTCACGATGTGTGCCGGACTTGGCACGATCTTTTTCACACTGTACTGGTTCTTGCCTGGCTCGCGTGAGACTGTTTCGTTCCTGCCGGTGGCTGCTGTCGGACTCCTTTGTCTGATCGTGATCGAGGTCTCGATCCGTCGCGAGCGTAAGCGCAGCGAGGACATATCCGAGATTTTCTGAGCGACATCCTCACACCCGACCTGCTGCTCGCACTTTGCGGGAATTGACGAGGTTCCCCCTACCCGATCATTCCACCAGGCCGCCTGCGGGAGTGAGCCGACCACACCCGATGGCGAGAACCATCGCCTTGATGTCAGCAGACATTCCAGGCAAACGCCATGATGCCGATGACACCGCGCCGAGTCGAGGCGATCGCGGCGAGGCACAGGGATAACCGGCCAGGCCACTCAGCAGCAACCCGCCCCTGACATTGCCGAACCCTGCAAAACATATTGAACGTTGTTCATCTTTAGGCTGGCAAGCGGCCCTCGGCTCCAGGGAACTGAACAGTCAGTGAGTTCTTCGGCCCGCATGAGGCACTCCCTCCGAAACGACCGCGTCACAGTCCGATTGTCGCGGGATGCGACAATCGGACTGATCCCCCTGATCGTCTCTTCAACAATCGGGCTCCCGCTTAAGGCCCTCATCTCTCCATCGGTCTTCAACAAAGCCCCGACGTCACGGTCGTCCCCTCATCAACGGTCACCCGACCGACCCGTCATGGGCAGGGCTCCAGCCAGCGTCGCGCAGTCGAAGGGACGCGGTTCACCGCCGCCAACGAGCGACCGATGCACCAATCTGAACTGCGGCCATCCTGCGAGCTTCGACACCGACAGATCGAGGGCGACGACGCGAGACACAGGCCCTCAGTCCGGGTCCGCGTCCGCGTCATCGTCTTCATAGGCCTCTCGCGACCATGGCTGATTCATGCACCCCAGGCAGACCACCCTCCCATCCTCTGCGGCCGTCCTGGTGCTGCACAAAAACTGCCAGTCACCATCATGGTCGTGAAACACGTTTCGACCCACGTTCCATTTCTGGACCGACAGACTGCGCCCCTTTTTACGCGGTCGAGGCCCAGCCGAGATTCACGATGCAGATGTTTTCCTGAGCAGTTACCACAAAAAGAACCAACAGAGTTCCCTCAACAACATGCCGCGTCGCCAGCGCCAGCGTGTTGATCGGCGTCTCAAAGGGCCAGTTCTCAAAATGGTGTGAATGACCCATGGTACCCTTGGCGATCAGCAAACAGACAAAACCGGTGTTGACGAAGGAGAACTCCTCGCGTCCGCCCGGTGCCTCCGGCCGGTCACGCCCAATGCCGCAACTGCCGCAGGGTCATCGTCCTCGCACACCGACCCTGCGATCAGATGGTCTTCTCCAATCGCCGCATCACTTCGTCGAGCTGATCGAGGGTGCGATAATTCACGACCACCGTGCCACCGGGATCCCGGTGATTGACCACCACTTTGAGTCCGAGCGTATCACTGACCCGCTTTTCCAGTTCAATGGTGTCGCGGTCCTTCTCCACTGCCCCTCGCGGCTTGTGCGGCTTCCGCTCTGGAACGCCCTCTTGATGTGCCAGCGCCTCGGCCTTGCGGACATTGTATCCCTGCTCGATAATCTGCTTTGCCAGCGGCAAGGGGTCCGGGACTCCGATCAGGGCCCTGGCGTGACCCGCAGACAATTCGCCGCTGGTGATATATCCTTGGACCTCGGCGGGCAGCTTCGTCAGCCGCATCATGTTGGCGACATGACTGCGGCTCTTGCCGACGATCTTGGCAATGTCCTCCTGGCTGTGTTGGTATTCGTTGGCCAGTGCGTGATAGCCGAGCGCTTCCTCGAGCGCGTTGAGATCCTCGCGCTGGACATTTTCGATGATGCCGATCTCAAGCGCCTCAGCATCCGTGGCCTCAGTAACGACGATCGGGATCTTGTGCAGACCGGCAAGCTGAGCCGCCCGCCAGCGCCGCTCGCCCGCAAGAATCTCATAGCGGTCCGGCACCCCCTTGATCGGTCGCACCACCAGAGGCTGGATCAGGCCGCGCTGCGCAATCGAGTCACTGAGTTCCTTGAGCTGCGCCTCCGAGAAGGTCCGCCGCGGATTGTGCGGATTGGGCTTGACGAATTCGATCGGCACCTTGCGCTGACCACGTGGGTGTTCAACATGGGCGCTCTCACGGTTCGAGTCCCCAATCAGACTCGCAAGACCCCGGCCTAATCGCGAACGTGCTTCTTCAGCCATCGCCACGTCTCCTGGACTGACTCACAGCACAAGCAACTATCAAGGTTACATCCCCCACCTGGTTGCGTGCTCACTCGCCAAAAATGTTGAATACGAGACCCGGAAGATCCCGCACGGAAAACGGAAAGTCGCGCGGTCAACACATCGCCCGCAGATCGCGCTCGCGCTGAATCACTTCGGTGGCGAGTTTCAGATAGGCTTCGCTGCCCACGCATTTGAGATCATAGACCAGCACCGGCTTGCCGTAGGACGGCGCTTCTGAAATGCGGACGTTGCGCGGGATCATGGTGTTGTAAACTTTTTCACCAAGAAACTGGCGCACGTCGGCGACAACCTGATTGGACAGATTATTGCGTGCGTCAAACATGGTTAACAAAATACCATGAATTGACAGGTCGGGATTAAGCGTGGCCCGGACCTGCTCGACGGTCTGCAGCAGTTGAGACAGACCCTCAAGCGCAAAAAACTCACATTGCAGCGGCACCAGAATCGCGTCCGACGCCGCCATCGCATTCACCGTGAGAAGGTTGAGCGAGGGTGGGCAGTCGACCAGGACATAGGTGTATTCTTCGTCCTCGGATGCGTTGTTGTTGAGAACGGCGACCGCATCACGGAGGCGGAACGCCCGTCCCGAGGTGTTGCCAAGCTCGAGTTCCAGACCCGACAGATCCATGGTCGAGGGCGCGATATGGAGACGCGGAACCGCAGTCGGGATCACGGCATCGCGCAGCCGGGCTTCGCCCACCAACACATCATAGGTTGAACAGCTGCGGTTGCGACGATCAATACCAAGGCCGGTCGAAGCATTGCCCTGCGGATCGAGATCCACAATCAGCACCCGTTCGCCGATCGCCGCCAGTGCAGTCCCCAGATTGATTGCAGTCGTGGTCTTCCCAACTCCGCCCTTCTGGTTTGCAAGTGCAAACACCCGGAGTTGCGGTGACGCCTCAGGCTGCTCCATCTGCCGTTCGTCAGTCGCGATCATGCCATCACCCCAACTCGCCACTTGCCACTCCCCTTGCAGTCCCGAGCTTCATGCCTGCCGCTCGATTGCCGCAATCTCGACGATCCAGCCGTCTCCAGTCAGGCTTTGATGGAGAAGCGGTTGAATCTTCCAGTATCGCCTTGCCTCTTCCAGTTCCGTCGCCACATCCTGGCCCTTCATGAAGAAGGCCCTGGCGCCGTTTCTCAGCAGAGGTTCGGCAAAAGCCAGAAGTTGATGCAGAGGCGCCAGTGCGCGTGCGGTCACATAATCGACCGCACCCGTAATTCCTTCCACATTACGCCCAACCTCCGCAAGATGCACCTGGCCAACTGCCGCAGTTATCCGCACTGCCTCGCGCAGAAATGCCGCTTTCCTGCCATTGCGTTCAATCAGATGGACCACCGAGCCCGGTCTTTCCGCCAGTGCACAGGCCAGAACCACACCGGGAAATCCACCCCCACTGCCGAAATCCGCCCAACACCCCGGCCCTGGAGCCAGAGTCAGGAGCTGCAGCGAGTCCGCGATATGCCGGGTCCAGATCTGTGGCAATGTCGATGGCGCCACCAGATTGGTCTTCGCCTGCCATTCCAGGAGCAGCGCCACATAGCGACTGAGGCGTTCTTCTGTTTCAGGTGAAACCGGACAGAGCTTCAGTGCCTCGATCCTGTCCGCCGCCAGGGCAGAATGCAATTCATCAGAGTTTCCGTATTGTGCGGATCGGCGATGTTTCATGTCAGGCCACTGCCGATCCCGTCTCAACGAAGGGCGCAAACCCGCGAAGAATCTCTCTGAAGGCCGCGAGTCCAACTCACTTTTTTAACGGACCAACTCTATCCTTCCCGATCGCGGTGGGAAGTAAAATCTGCGCCGCCATCCGCCAATTCCAGAAGGGAATCGGGTTCGAACCCGACGCCCTGTTGTTTCAAGTGAAACAGCGCAGTCCCGAGCACGCTGAGGATGTTTCACGTGAAACATTTCTGCCTTTCCACTTCACATCAATATAGCTGACCGGCCGTAGGCCAGTGGCAAAATCCCTTTTGCCTGGTCATGATTTTGTTTCACGTGAAACAACGGACAGACCGAGCTCCGGGAATGTTTCACGTGAAACACTCTCTATTTGCGCTGTGCCTCACGGCGGAGATAGGAGGCGAGAATTCCCAATGCTGCGGGGGTCATGCCCTCAATCCGGGCCGCCTGGCCCACGGTCCAGGGTTGGCGGGCTTGCAATTTCGCCCTCGCCTCATTTGAAAGACCCGGCACAAGTGCATAATCGAGATCGGCAAGAATCAGACTTTCGTCCCGTCTGAACGCTGCCACATCCATCTTCTGGCGCTCGAGATAGACGTCATATTTGGCCTCGATCTCTATCAGTGCCGCAATTCCCGGATCAATCGAGTCCAGTTCCGGCCATATCCTCCTCACCTCACCCCATCCCAGATCCGGATAGGCCAGAAGTTCAAAGGCGCTGCGGCGCTGCCCATCCTGATTGAGAGCAAGACCATGCCGCACCGCCTCATTCGGCGTAAGCGAAAGGGACTTTGTCTGCCCCCTGGCAGATTCAAGCGCCTTCATCTTCGCCCTATGAAACTGAGCCCGCTCTGATCCGACACAGCCCAGAGCAATGCCCCTCTCGGTCAGACGCTGATCCGCGTTGTCGGCCCGCAAGGTCAGCCGGTATTCCGCCCGCGAGGTGAACATCCGATAGGGCTCGGCGATGCCCTTCGTCACCAGGTCGTCAATCATGACCCCGACATAACCGTCCGCCCGATCAAAAACCGTGAGCGGGGATCCTCCAGCGCAGAGTGCCGCGTTGACCCCGGCCAACAGGCCCTGCCCGGCTGCTTCTTCATATCCGGTGGTGCCATTGATCTGGCCAGCGAAGAACAAGCCCTTGACGGAGCGGCTCTCCAGAGTGGGGTCGAGCTGCCTGGGATCGATGTGGTCATATTCGATGGCATATCCCGGCCGCAGCATTCGTACCTTTTCCAGACCGGGGATCGTGGGCAGAAATGCCAACTGCACCTCTTCCGGCAGCGACGTCGAAATTCCGTTGGGATAGACCGTGATGTCATTGATCCCCTCGGGTTCGAGAAAGATCTGGTGACCATCCCGCTCGCTAAAGCGCACGATCTTGTCTTCGATCGAGGGACAATAGCGCGGTCCGATGCTCCTGATCTGCCCTGAATAGATTGGCGAGCGGTGGACATTGGCGCTGATAATCTCATGCGTCGCCGCTGTTGTCCGCGTGATGCCGCATTCTATCTGGGGACTGCGCAGCCGTTGCGTCAGGACCGAAAACGGCTCCGCCGGGTCGTCTCCCTTCTGCATCTCGACCGCGGTCCAATCGATGGTCGTGCCGTCAAGCCGCGCCGGAGTCCCGGTCTTGAGACGACCAAGGGCAAATCCGACTCTCTCCAGGGCGCCGGAAAGGCCGAGCGCGGCTTCTTCCCCGAAACGTCCTCCGGCCCAGGTCCTCTCGCCGAGATGGAGCACTCCCCGCAGATAGGTCCCGGTAGTGACAACGACCGCGCCAGCCCGCAGGCTCCGATCGCCAAGACGAACCCCGGTCACTTGGTCCCCGGCCACATCGATCCCGTCGACCTCCCCCTCAATGACCGTCAGGCCCGCTGTGGCTGCGATCGCTTCCTGCATCGCCGTGGCGTAGAGCTTGCGATCCTCCTGTGCTCGGGGCCCGCGCACCGCTGGTCCCTTGCGACGATTGAGGACGCGGAACTGGATGCCACCCGCATCGGCGACCCGGCCCATCAAACCATCGAGAGCATCGATCTCACGGACCAGGTGGCCCTTGCCAAGACCACCAATGGCGGGATTGCAGGACATCACCCCGATCGTGCCAAAGCGATGGGTGACCAATGCGGTCACCGCGCCCATGCGTGCAGCAGCAGAAGCGGCCTCGCAACCGGCGTGACCACCACCAATCACGATGACATCGAAAGTCTCAATCCTGTCCGTCATATTGCCCGCTTTATTCAGCAGTGGACCTCAAAGAAAGAAGAAATCCAAAGTGGCAGCGTCGAGTTTGTTTCATGTGAAACAATCCTCTGCCTCCGCTCTCCTGTTTCACGTGAAACAAAAACGCGGTTTTCGACCTTGCGTGTCGTTATGGTTAATGAATTCTTGCCGCTATTTACCGATGCAGAATTTCTCGAAGATCGCACCCAGCACTTCTTCGACATCCACCCGACCCAGAAGCCGACCCAGAGCATGTGAGGCCGCGCGCAATTCCTCCGCGATCAATTCCTCGCCCTCATTGCTGAGGTTGAGGCTTCGGTCCAGAGCCTGTGCCGCCTCACTCAACCCCTCCCGATGACGGGCCCGCGTGATCAAACCGTCCTCTCTGGTCGCGAAAAACTCCACCGCAAATCGCACCAGTGCATCTACCAGCTCAGCGACTCCGTCACCATGATGTGCCGAGATCGGAAAGACCTTGGCGCCTGCTTTGCTCTTCTCAACGGGTGCAATGTCGATCTTGTTTCGGACTCGCCACAGCACGGCATGGTCGCCCCGCCATTCCTCGCTCGCCTCATCATTCTCCGTCAGCCAGAGCACCAGGTCGGCGTCGCCTGCGCGTTCCTTCGCCCGGCGCACGCCTTCCTTCTCAACCGGGTCCTCACTGTCCCGGATCCCGGCGGTGTCGATCACCGTGACTGGAAAGCCTTCGAGATCGAGCTGGACCTCAATCACGTCGCGCGTGGTTCCGGCATGCGGCGACACAATCGCAACCTCACGTCGCGCCAGCTGATTGATCAGTGTCGACTTGCCGACATTGGGAGGCCCGGCGATGGCGACGAGCAGACCGTCCCGCAAACGCTCTCCCTTGCCTTGCTTGTTCAGCACTTCCACGATCTCATCGCGCAACAGCTCGATATCGCAAAACGCGGCAACGATGAGTTCCGTCGGCACATCCCCTTCGTCAGAGAAATCAATCCCCGCCTCGATCAAGGCCGAGGCTCCGATGATGCGCTCCCGCCAGTCTCTCACCCGGTCTCCCAACAAACCGCGCAACTGCCGCAGCGCCAGTCGGCGCTGCTGTTCCGTATCGGCGTGAATAAGATCGTCGAGGCCTTCGGCTTCGGTCAGGTCGAGCCGCCCATTCTCGAATGCCCGCCGGGTGAACTCTCCAGGCTCTGCGGGACGCATATCGCGGATCTCGGAGAGCGCCGCAAACAGCGCCGCCACCACCGCCCTGCCCCCATGAATATGAAATTCGGCGACGTCTTCACCGGTCGCACTTCCCGGTCCTGGGAACCACAGCACCAGGCTGTCATCAATCGGCTGCCCGACCGCATCGCACAGCACCGCCCTTGCCGCCTGGCGTGGCGCCGGTGCCCTGCCCGCGATTGCCCTCAAGGCATCTTTTGCTCGCGCTCCCGAAACACGGACCACCGCAATCGCACTCGGCGCTCGCCCGGTCGACAACGCAAATATTGTTTGTTCACGCGGATGCATCAGCCCACTGTCGGTAACAGACGAAACACAACGGCGCGCACCGCCGCCGCATTTTCCTTACAATAAATCCAGACCGATTACTATTAACTCCAATCGCTTCGTGGTTGTGTCCGGTGGTGGGCTCACGCATCGCCCACCACGCTCCATCCCTCCCGCCGCTTTCGCCTGATCCGGCGCTCGGAACTGTATGCGGCGGCGGCGCTCCGGCGCGGCGACTCCAGGAATTCCAAGAGGGATATTCCGTGCAACCGCTCGCCCATCCCACCTCACCAGGCAATAGCATTGAGGCACCCACCACGCACACCAGCCATCATCTGCGACTGTGACTGCGGTCACCGTTTGACGAACCTGAAAGGGTCGCATCCTCCGCCACAAGGTCAGCGGTGATGACGACTGGCGGCCGCCACCTTCGACACGTCACTTTGCTCCTTCCTGGACTTTGCTCCTTCCCGAAGCCCGCGGACATTGCAGCCCGTCGAGAAATCCCCTGCCCGGTTGTGGCCTCCATGATGCGCCAGCTTGCAGATCATCTGTCATGTGCGATCATCGCTGTTGCTGATCACAAGGGCTGACGTGACTTTCAGCTTTGGGGGACTTCAAAGCTGGATTTGGCCAGTCTCCAGCAGACCGTGATCGCCAGTACATTGAACGGCAAACCAATGGAAAATGAATCCTCGATCAAGGTCATTCGTCGCCACACGCCGGAGTCGCAAGCGATGGTCGCAGATGTGAGACGCGCAATGGCCATCACCGCCGCGATCAACCGCTTGACATTCGATGATGTCGCAGAAGTCCGCGCCCTGTTCGCTGAACTGATCGGCAAACACGTTGACGAAAGTCTCATTCTGATCCCGCCCTTCTATTGCGCTGGCGGCAGCGAGATCCGTGTTGGACGCAATGTCTTCGTCAACCAGAATTGCACCTTCTATGATCTTGGCGGACTCGACATTGGCGATGACGTGATGATCGGACCGAATGTCAGCCTCATCACCGCAGGCCATCCGCTGCAGCCGTCACGACGTCGCCAGGAGACCATCGGCAACCCGATTCTTATTGGCAACAATGTGTGGATCGGAACCGGCGCCATTGTCATTGGTGGCGTCAGTGTTGGCGACAATGCCGCCATTGCTGCTGGATCTGTGGTCACCAGAAGCGTTGCCGCCAATACTTTGGTTGGCGGAAATCCGGCACGCCTGATGTGCGTCCTCGATGACGATTAGGGCCTCTCTCGCCTTCTCTGGAATCTGACGATCGGAGATCTCCGATGCCTGCTCAAACCGGGGAGGTGATGTTGTCAGCTGACAACGCGAGTTGAACCGCCTCAACCCATGGTCTTCACCATGAGATACCGCCAAACGCGGCCGAGATCTTGCGAATGTCAGCCTTCTGGTCTTTCCGGCGGCAGCCTGGCCTCGTTGCCGGAGCCACCTTGCGGTTCCGCCCTAATGCTGTCTTCCGTGTTGACGTCACCATCGCAGACGCCCCCATAATTGCACAAAACTCCTCACTCCTCAATCTTACCGAGGATGTACTGAGCAATCGCGTGTTCCTGCTTGGCAGCTTTGCGCAACTATGCCTCGGCGTGGGCGTCAGATTGGTCGGAACTCGGCAGAGGCCCCGAGCGCGTTCAGTCGCTCTTCAAGCCAGGCGGGCCGGGTGCCCCGTACCACGACGATTTCCGGCTTCCTTGCCAGTACAAGAGCCTCAGCCCGTGACACCCCAAGCACCTCCCTCAAAACCTGGACGACCTTGAGTTTCTGCGGGCCAATTGCGGTGACCACCAACATTCCATGCTCCGGCCTCCCATACTCCTCGTGCACGCTCGGCGGCTCATCGACATCAGTTCGAAATTCCGTCGAGGCACCGAGCGCAGTCAGCCGCAACTCAACCCTCCGCAGTCTGCTGCCGCCGAAGCCCCTGCCGACAACAATTTGGGGTTGCATCGTAAGAGCAAGAGCTTCGGCCTCTGACACCTTCAGCACACTTTCACCAGTTACCGCATTGAACCGGTAACCGGCCTGAAAGGCCTCCAGTTCGCTGGGGCCGGGATAAGAATCCGGCAGGGCTGACGTACTCGTAACAATTCCCGCAGCAATGAAATCCTGGATTTCCTGGGGCACAGATTCGCAGAACCGATGAAATTCCACTGTCTCCATTGTCCTCTCCGCCCCGGCCTGCCTGCTTGCGGCCGATCCCGCTCTTAAGCCTCAGCTCGTCGCCAGGCAATCTTTCGCGCTGCATCGATGGCCGCTCGCCTGGGGGAGAACTGGTCGGAAGCTCTGTCGAATATGTCTGTTTTCATCCTCCAAAAGCGCTGATTGATGCGGCAAAGCGCGAGAGTCGCAAGAGCACACCTGCGGAGGTTTGTCTCCTGGCGTTGGCGTTGCTGACACAACCAGATCCCATTGCTGAATATTTTGAGAAAACACGGGGCTGTCTCGGCCAGGATCATAAACTTGACTATCGATCTCAAAACCGCACTGCGGCGGAGGAGGGCATCTCACCTGACACAGTCTTCTGCACATTCACCACTGGTCCTGACCAATCACCAGCTCAATTCCGACAACGTTCCGCCTCTGCCACCATCAACCGCATACGGGCGCTATCCTGCGGACAGCATGTCTCCAATTGAATTGCCCGGGACCTGATGCCGCCTTCCAGCTCAGACCTGTGAGCGGACACGATATTTGATGGTCGTCCGGACACGATATTTGATGGTCATTTCCCGTTCCCTTTCCCGCGTGTTGTAAAGGGATCAGGGAAAGGGAAACGGGAAAGAACAAACAACCGCG
>Ga0123357_10002679_pt1 | contig 20047 bp, 20 predicted proteins | sample TergutEmb28metaG_FD_89873 | JGI IMG/M metagenome (GOLD analysis project Ga0123357, IMG submission 89873) | Embiratermes neotenicus P4 segment gut microbial communities from Petit-Saut dam, French Guiana - Emb289 P4 | ecosystem: Host-associated > Arthropoda: Insects > Digestive system > Gut ...
CATGTCTCGTGTTGGCAAAAAGCCTGTTGTGGTGCCGTCGGGCGTCACCGCCACCATTGACGGGCAGACCGTGAAGATGAAGGGGCCGAAGGGCCAGCTTCAGTTCGTGGTCCATGACGATGTCGAAGTGACGCTGGAAAAGGGTCATGTCACGGTCAAGCCGCGACATGACACCAAACGGGCGCGCTCGCTTTACGGCACCGCGCGGGCGCAGGTGGCCAATCTGGTCGACGGTGTTTCCAAGGGCTTTGAGAAGAAGCTCGAGATCACCGGCGTCGGCTACCGTGCCACGCTGCAGGGCAAGAACCTGCAGCTGGCGCTGGGCTTCAGCCATGACGTGGTCTACCCGATTCCGGAGGGGATTTCGATCACGGTGGCCAAGCCCACCGAGATCCTGGTGTCGGGCAGTGACGTTCAGCGAGTCGGCCAGGTCGCCGCCGAAATCCGCGCCTATCGCCCGCCTGAGCCCTACAAGGGCAAGGGTGTGAAATATTCGAACGAATTCATCTTCCGCAAGGAAGGCAAGAAGAAGTAACGGAGCGCTCATGTCGAGAGTCAAGGTTACGAATGACCGGCGCAAGCAGCGCGTGCGGCTTGCGTTGCGCCGCTCGGCCGGCGGGCGTCCGCGTCTGTCGGTATTTCGCTCGTCCAAGCACATCTATGCGCAGGTCATCGACGATCAGAAGGGGGTGACGCTGGCGTCGGCGTCCTCGCTGGAAAAGGTGATGCGGGAATCGGGCAGGACCGGAGCCGATATCGATGCTGCCAAGGCGGTTGGCAAGCTGCTTGCCGAACGTGCGGCGCAGAAGGGCGTCAGCGAAGTGGTGTTTGATCGTGGCGGCTACCTCTATCACGGGCGTGTCAAGGCTCTGGCCGACGCCGCGCGTGAGAGCGGTTTGACCTTCTAGCAACGGAATTTACAGGGTCTGGAGCCACAAGGCTTCGTGAAGGATTGGAAACATGGCAGGTGAACGCGAACGCGGCGGACGCGAACGGAGCAGGGAGCGCGAGGAGCGCGACAGCGAGTTCGTCGACAAGCTCGTCCACATCAATCGCGTGGCCAAAGTGGTCAAGGGCGGCAAGCGCTTCGGCTTTGCGGCGCTGGTTGTTGTCGGGGACCAGAAGGGCCGCGCCGGCTTCGGCCATGGCAAGGCGCGCGAGGTGCCGGAGGCGATCCGCAAAGCCACCGACGCCGCCAAGCGCAATCTGACGCGTGTGGCGCTGCGCGAGGGCCGTACGCTCCATCACGACATCGCCGGCCGTCATGGCGCCGGGCGGGTCTATTTGCGGGCGGCGCCTGCCGGTACCGGCATCATCGCCGGCGGTCCGATGCGCGCTGTGTTCGAGACCCTCGGGGTGCAGGACGTGGTGGCGAAATCGATCGGCTCCTCCAACCCCTACAACATGGTGCGGGCAACGTTTGACGCCCTCAAGCACCAGAACAGCCCGAGGTCGGTTGCGGATCGCCGCAACATCAAGGTTTCGGTGCTGCAGGCCCGTCGCGGCGAAGGCGACGTGGTTGCGGACTGACGTGCGACAGCACTTTGAGGAGTTTCAGGATCATGGCCGACAGTGCCAGCAAAACGATCAGGGTTGAGCAGACCGGCAGCGCCATCCGCCGCCATCACTCACAGCGTGCGACCCTGATCGGGCTCAGACTGAACAAGATCGGTCGTATTGCCGAACTGCCGGACACGGCGGAAGTTCGGGGTATGATCGCCAAGGTTCACCATCTCGTCCGCGTCGTGGGCGAGTAACAGATACAGGAGAAGGGCGATGAGGCTCAGCGAGATCGCCGACAATCCCGGCGCACGCAAGAAGCGGATGCGGGTCGGGCGCGGCATCGGGTCGGGCAAGGGCAAGACCTCGGGGCGCGGTGGCAAGGGTCAGACCGCGCGTTCGGGCGTGCGCATCAAGGGCTTCGAGGGCGGCCAGATGCCGCTGCATCGGCGTCTGCCCAAGCGCGGTTTCAACAATATTTTCAGGGTGGAATATGCCGAAATCAATCTCGACCGCCTCCAGGATGCGGTTGATTCGGCCCTGATCGATGCCGCGGTGGTGGTCAACGCGGAAAGCCTGGTTGCCGCCGGCGTGCTGCGCCGGGCGCTGGGCGGCGTGCGCCTGCTCGGCCGTGGTGAATTGAAGGCAAAGCTGACGATTGAGGTCCATGGCGCCACCAAATCGGCCATTGCGGCCGTGGAGAAGGCTGGTGGATCGGTCAGGATCCTGGCACCAGCCAAAGAAAAAGAAGAGGGCGCTGCGGCCTGAGGGCCTTGCGCCCTTTTGAATCGAAGGCCCAGGGTCCCGGCGTCCGCAAGAGGGACGCGAGGGGCGGATTCGTCCGCTTTTCGGGGCTTGACGGCAGTGTGACGGAATACGGCGGGAGAAGCCGAAAATGGTGTCAGCAGCGGAACAATTGGCAGCCAACCTCAATTTCGGGGCGCTTGCCAAGGCCGATGAACTCAAGAAGCGCATCTGGTTCACACTGGGTGCGCTGCTTGTCTATAGGCTCGGCACCTATATCCCGCTGCCGGGCATTGATCCCAACAACTGGGAGCAGATGTTCCGCACCCAGCAGGGCGGCATTCTCGGCATGTTCAACATGTTCTCCGGCGGTGGCATTCACCGCATGGCGATTTTTGCCCTGAACATCATGCCCTATATCTCGGCATCGATCATCATCCAGCTCCTGACCACGGTGGTGCCGCGGCTTGAGGCCCTGAAAAAAGAGGGGGAGGCCGGGCGCAAGGCGATCAACCAGTACACGCGCTATCTCACCGTCGGCCTGGCGGTGGCGCAGTCCTATGGTATCGCGGTCGGTCTTCAGGGCATGGGCAGTGTGGTGTCCAATCCCGGCTTTTTCTTCCTGCTCTCGGCTTCGATCACTTTGACCGGCGGTACCATGTTCCTGATGTGGCTGGGTGAACAGATCACCTCGCGTGGCATCGGCAACGGCATTTCGCTGATCATCCTGGCCGGGATCGTCGCCGAGCTGCCGGCAGCGCTGGCCAACATGCTCGAACTCGGGCGCCAGGGCGCAATGTCGACCCCGGTGATTCTGGTGGTGATCCTGATGGTGGTCGCCGTGATCGCCTTCATCGTCTTTGTCGAGCGGGCGCAGCGGCGTCTTCTGATCCAGTATCCCAAGCGTCAGGTTGGCAACAAGATGTTCGAGGGCCAGTCCTCCCATCTGCCGCTCAAGCTCAACACTTCGGGCGTGATTCCGCCGATCTTTGCCTCCTCGCTTCTGCTGCTGCCGACCACGGTGGCGCAATTCCTTGCCGGCAAGGGGCCGGAATGGTTGCAGATGGTGACCGCCCAGCTTGCCCATGGGCGCCCGCTGTTTCTGGCGTTTTATCTGCTTCTGATCGTGTTTTTCGCCTTTTTCTATACCGCGATCGTCTTCAATCCGACCGAAACCGCCGACAATCTCAAGAAACATGGCGGCTTCATCCCCGGCATTCGTCCCGGCGAACGGACCGCCGAATACATCGATTTCGTGCTGTCGCGAATCACCGTGGTGGGGGCGATTTACCTCGCCGTGGTCTGCCTGATTCCGGAAATCCTGATCTCCTATTCTGCGGTTCCCTTCTATTTTGGCGGCACCTCCCTCCTGATCGTGGTCAGTGTCACCATGGACACGGTGGCGCAGGTTCAGGGCTATCTGCTCGCCCATCAATATGAGGGCCTGATCAAGAAATCGAAGCTCCGGGGCCGTCGCCGCGGCTGATCCAGGAGATCGAAGCCTCCCCGGGGGGGAGGCCGCCCCAGCCTGGCCACGCAGAATGCGAGTGGCCAAGCGCATCGCCTGCGCCCGGGACAGGCGTCATCCCGATGTGCCCACGACAGGCGTCATCCCGATGCGCCCACGACAGGCGTCATTCCGATGCACGGGATGTGCGTCATCCCGGATACGCACGGGATGAGCGATTGCGTCGCCGATTGTTCCAGGGCGGCGTTTTGCTTTCGATTGCATCTCCTGACCATTCGTTTAGAAATGCACGAATCACGATTCAGGAAATTGGGACGGAACAACGATGAGAATAATACTTCTTGGACCTCCCGGGTCAGGTAAAGGCACGCAGTCACAGCGCTTGGTCGATCATTACGGCATTGTCCAGCTTTCGACCGGTGACATGCTGCGCCAGGCGGTTGCGGACAGGACCCCGGTCGGGCTGAAGGCGCAGGAAGTCATGGCGCGGGGAGGGTTGGTGTCCGACGAAATCGTCATCGGCATTATTTCCAGTCGAATCGACCAGCCCGACGCCCGCCGCGGTTTCATTCTCGACGGCTTCCCGCGCACGGTAGCCCAGGCCGAGGCGCTGGACTCGCTTCTCGAAGCCAAGCGGCTCAATCTTGATCTTGTGGTGGAGCTTCAGGTCGATGAAAACGTGCTGATGCAGCGCGTGGCGACCCGCGTTGCCGAGATGCGTGCGCGTGGCGAGGACGTGCGCGCCGACGACACCCCCGATGTGCTGAAGAAACGGCTTGGTACCTACCACAGCCAGACCGAGCCCCTGATCAGCTATTACGACCGCAAGGGCGCACTTGTCAGCGTGGATGGTATGTTGCCGATCGACGACGTGACGGACCAGATCTGCGCCATCCTTGACGACGAGGCTGGCGATTACGCCGACGACGACAGCGATGACGGCAGCGGCGATTTCATCGTTGACAAGGGGAGCGAATTCGCCGGCGACAATGATGCACAGTTCGGAGCGGAAGAGGCGCAAGGAGAAGCCGAATTCGCCGATGCCGACGAGGACCAGAGTGCGGACTCGGACGAGGAGTTTGAGGACGAGGATGACGAGGACCTCGACGACGAGGACGAAGAAGAAGAAGAAGAAGAAGACGACGACGACGAAGAAGAAGAAGAAGACGAGGACGAAGAAGAAGACGACGACGAAGAAGAAGACGAGGACGAAGAAGAAGAAGACGAAGAAGACGACGACGACGAGGAGGAAGACGAAGAAGAGGAAGAAGACGACGAGGACGACGACGACGAGGAGGACGGGGACGACGGCGAAGAAGACGAAGAAGACGAAGACGAGGACGGCGAAGAAGACGAGGACGAAGACGACGGCGAAGAAGACGAGGACGGCGAGGAAGACGAAGAATACGAAGACGACGAAGAAGGTGATGCGGAATCTGCCGCCGGGGATGACGCCGACGATGATATCGCCCCGATGCCCGTGAGGGGCAGGCGCGCTGGAGCTGGGGCTGGAAAGCTGGGTCTTGTCGACCCTGATTCGGCCACCAGCCGTCGTGGCGCCGGCAGGGCGAAGCCGGGAGGCCGTGCCACCAAGGCGAGAGCCACGGGTGCCAGGGGGGCGGCCAAAAAGGCGGTAAAGGCCAAAAAGGCCGGGGCCAGGAAGGCGGCGAAGAAGGCCAGGAAGGTGGTGAAGAAGGCCAGCAAAGCCAGGAAGCCCGTAGCCAGGGCCAAAACGGCGCGTAAGGGCGTGAAGGCTGCGAAGTCGGTCCGCAAGACTGCAAAGCCGGCTGCAGGGCGCAAAAACGCCAAAAAGGCGGCCAAAAATGCCAGGAAAATGGCGAAGAAAGCGGTGAAAAAGGCTGCCAAAAAGGGCCGGGTGGTAAAGGCCAGGACCAAGGCGAAGAAGGGGAAGGCTAAGAGAAGGTAAAAGCGGCCTGCCCGAAAAGAAGGGAACCCCGACGGGTCAGCCTGGCCAATGCAAGGCCAGGCTGTGCTTTTTGCGGGTTTGCCCGCAAATGCGTCAACAGGCCTTGACGGGCGGATGAATTGTATAATAACATCCGTCATCTAAGTCGGAAAGTCACAAACGACGCCGAGCCTCCGGAGAACCAGGGGCGGGCGTCGCGTTCGCGTTTGTGGCACCCACTTCAGGACAGCGAGATTCAAAGCCCGTTCCGCTAATCAAGGATCGGCAACAGGAGAGAGAGCCGTGGCCCGTATCGCCGGCGTAAATATTCCAACCAACAAGCGCGTGTTGATCGCGTTGCAATATATTCATGGCATCGGCCCCAGGATCGCCGCCGATATCCTGGAGAAGGTCAGGATCCCCGTGGAGCGTCGCGTCAATCAGCTGACCGACCAGGAGGTTCTGCAGATCCGTGAAGTCATCGACCGCGGCACTGGAGATCGTCCTATCGTGGTTGAGGGCGATCTGCGTCGTGAGACCGGCATCAACATCAAGCGGCTGATGGATCTCGGCTGCTACCGTGGCCTGCGCCATCGCCGAGGCCTTCCGGTCCGCGGCCAGCGCACCCACACCAACGCCCGTACCCGCAAGGGGCCGGCCAAGGCCATCGCAGGCAAAAAGAAGTAGAGGTTGAGGCGGCAGCTGCTGGCGGGGCCCCGCGCTCCGGTTCGCGCTGCCGGTTTCTTGAAGGTGTAGCCGCTGGTGTTACGGCGGTGTCTGAGATCACAGGAAGGGACTTGAATGGGCAAGGAAGCCACCCGCGTTCGCCGTCGCGAGCGCAAGAATATCGCCTCCGGCGTCGCGCATGTGAATTCGTCTTTCAACAACACGACCATCACCATCACGGATGCCCAGGGCAACACCATTGCCTGGTCATCGGCAGGTACCATGGGCTTCAAGGGATCGCGCAAGTCGACCCCCTATGCGGCGCAGGTCGCCGCCGAAGACGTGGCCAAGAAGGCGCAGGAACACGGCATGCGCACTCTTGAGGTCGAGGTCGCCGGTCCTGGCTCGGGCCGCGAATCGGCATTGCGGGCGCTGCAGGCGGCGGGTTTCACGGTCACGTCGATACGGGATGTGACATCGATTCCCCATAACGGCTGTCGGCCGCGCAAGCGTCGCCGTGTGTAAGGTTCCTGTCGCGGGCTGGATCTGAAAGTCCCTCTCGCTCTCGCGACAGTTTTTACCTGGTCGCGGGGACGTGTGTCCCGCGACCCTTGTCCACCGCCAGGATTTGTCGTTGCAAATCGGCTGGCCCCTCAAGGTGAAACAGTGACAATTCAGAAAAACTGGCAGGAACTGATTCGGCCGAGCAAGCTCCAGGTGACCGCCGGGCCAAACTCGAGCCACTTTGCCACCATCGTTGCCGAGCCCCTCGAGCGCGGCTTCGGGCAGACGCTTGGCAACGCGCTGCGCCGGATTCTTCTGTCCTCGCTCCAGGGGGCCGCGGTGCAGTCGGTCCATATCGACGGGGTGCTGCACGAATTTTCGTCGATCGCCGGTGTCCGCGAGGATGTCACCGACATCGTCCTCAATATCAAGGACATCTCGATCAAGATGCAGGGCGATGGCCCCAAGCGCATGGTGGTCAAGAAGCAGGGTCCCGGTGTGGTCACTGCGGGCGACATTCAGACCGTCGGCGACATCGTGGTGCTCAATCCGGATCTGCAGATCTGCACCCTGGATGAGGGGGCGGAGATCCGCATGGAGTTCACGGTATCAACCGGAAAGGGCTATGTTCCGGCGGAGCGCAACCGCCCCGAGGATGCGCCGATCGGGCTTATCCCGGTCGACAGCCTGTTCTCGCCGGTGCGCAAGGTCTCCTATCGGGTCGAGAATACCCGCGAAGGTCAGATCCTCGATTACGACAAGCTGACCATGACGATCGAGACCAATGGTGCGATCACGCCGGATGACGCGGTGGCCTATGCGGCGCGCATCCTGCAGGATCAGCTCAATGTCTTTGTCAACTTCGAGGAACCGCGCAAGGAAGTCGCCCAGGAGATCATTCCGGATCTGGCCTTCAACCCTGCCTTCCTCAAGAAGGTGGACGAACTCGAGCTGTCGGTGCGCTCGGCCAATTGTCTGAAAAACGACAACATCGTCTATATCGGCGACCTGGTGCAGAAGTCGGAAGCCGAGATGCTCCGCACGCCGAATTTCGGGCGCAAATCGCTTAACGAAATCAAGGAAGTGCTGGCGCAGATGGGACTCCATCTGGGCATGGAGGTGCCGGGCTGGCCGCCGGAGAATATCGACGAGCTGGCCAAGCGTTTCGAGGATCACTACTGAACGCCGCCAAATGGAAGGTTCCTGAAGTCTGCCGCGTTCATGGGCGCCTTTTTACGCTTCATGAACGCGTCTCCCCCACGGGCGAACGCGGGAAGCCCACCTGAGCAACATGTCCGATCGACCGGCTGGAGCCGGCGTCCTGGCAGAATCAAGAGGAAGAGAATATGCGTCACGGCAAGGTCTATCGGAAACTCAATCGTACCGCCGAACACCGCAAAGCGATGTTTGCCAATATGGCGGCGTCCCTGATCCGGCACGAACAGATCACCACCACGCTGCCCAAGGCGAAGGAACTGCGTCCGATCGTTGAAAAGCTGGTGACGCTGGGCAAGAAGGGCGGGCTGGCGCTGCGCCGTCAGGCGATCTCGGAACTGCGCGATCTGGAGATGGTCCGCAAGCTGTTCGATGTCCTGGCCTCCCGCTACAAGGATCGCCAGGGCGGCTATACCCGCATCATCAAGGCCGGTTTCCGCTATGGTGACGATGCGGCGATGGCCGTGATCGAATTCGTCGACCGCGATGTCGAAGCCAAGGGCAAAAATCCCGAGCCGAAGAACAGGGACGCAGAGGCGGCCTGAGGCGGCAAATCCGGCAAACCGCGCGCGGGCCCCTTGAAGAGGCCGCACAGGGTTGAAGAAAACAGCGCCTTCGGGGCGCTGTTTTGGTCTCAAACTGCGGTCGGGAAGGAGCCGGGCGGCGGGGGGGCTCAAGGGGACTCCCGGGAAGGAGCACGCCCGGAAAGGACGCTCCGGCAAAGTCAGGCGAAAGCGTGCCGGCGGGGAGGGGGAGGCGTGCCGACTTTTCTCTTTCTGCTTTGCGCCCCAAGGCTCGTGAGACGTGAGACAAGGCTCGTGAGACAAGGCCGGGTGATATTTGGGTGACAGACCCAGGCAAGTGTGCGGGGTTTGAATGTCCGCAGGGCCGCCCCTTCGCGGGTGTTGGCAAAATCCGGATCTTTCAAGATCCGCACAGGCAGTTGTGACCGGGATGAACAAAGGAACTGGTTGGACCCGGTGGTCCCGCCTGTGATTATCTGGCGCCCATGACAAAGATACCGACGAAGTGCCTGATTTTGATGGCACTGGCTTTGTCGCCCTTGAGATTCATCGACCAAGATATGTTTTCCGGGAAATTGAGATCATGATCACCAACCCGGAACGGGCCAGTCGGGCGGCCGTGGGCCTTGCAGCCGCCGTCGCGGAATTCAGCAAAGGCTCTGCGTCGATCAAGCGGGGAAAACGGCCCAAACGTCAGAGAGCGCAAGGCGGGGACCTCGTCAGCAGGCAGCCCCCGCAATGGGCGCAAGGGGGCCCAGGGAAGTCCTGGTCCGGAATTCCGTCAACAGTGCCGAGCCGTGCAGGGCTTTCAGGGAGCGCTGCCTCTGTCGAATCCCGCACGCTGCTGTGCAGCCGCCTTTGGGCCCGTTTCCCCGGCTCCATCCGGCAGTCTTCAATCGGCGTCATGACGGGCGCAGGAGACAGGTTCCGGATCGGTTTCTGAGCCGTCTTTCGGCCTGCCCATCGCAGCCACATCCGGGGAGACAGGATCGGGGCGCGATTTCAGGGTTAAGGGGCTTTGAGCGCTTTGAAAGTGGCGTCTGCTGCGCCCTTCTTTTGACCACGGAACACGCCTATATTCCAATATCCTTTTGGTTGAGGGGTCGGAATGTTTCGAACATTAGCTGCGGTTGCAATTTCCGTTATCGCGCTTGCCATGGTTGCTTTCTACCGGCCTGCACCGGGTGTTGCGGATCCGGTGCCGGTGCCGGAGCGCCGGGTTCCGTCCTCCCCGGTGGAGCTTCGGCTGTCCTACGCGCCGATCGTGCAGCGGGTGCAGCCGGCGGTGGTCAATGTCTATGCTGCGGCCAAGATCGCCCAGCGCAGCAATCCCTTTCTCGACGACCCGATCTTCCGCCACTTTTTCGGCGTCCCCAGCCAGCCCGAACAGATGCAGCGCTCGCTGGGCTCGGGTGTGATCGTCGATGAGTCGGGTCTGGTGGTGACCAATGTCCACGTCATTGAGGGGGCTGACGAGGTCAAGGTTTCGCTGTCGGACAAGCGCGAATTCGAGGCCGACATCGTGCTCAAAGACAGCCGCAGTGATCTGGCGGTATTGCGGATCCGGAATGCCAAAGAGAAGTTCCCGACGCTCGACCTCACCGATTCCGATCAATTGATGGTCGGCGATGTGGTGCTGGCGATCGGCAATCCTTTCGGTGTCGGCCAGACCGTCACCCATGGCATTGTCTCGGCGCTGGCGCGGACCAAAGTGGGCATCACGGATTACCAGTTTTTCATCCAGACCGATGCGGCAATCAATCCCGGCAATTCCGGCGGTGCGCTGGTCGACATGAACGGCCGCCTGGTCGGGATCAATACCGCGATCTATTCGCGTTCCGGCGGCTCACAGGGCATCGGCTTTGCGATTCCCTCCAATATGATCCGGGTCGTGGTGGCTTCCGCCAGGAATGGCGGCAAGGCGGTGAAGCGGCCGTGGCTGGGTGCCAAGCTGCAGGCGGTGACCCCTGAGATCGCCGACAGTCTGGGCTTGCGGCTGCCGAGCGGGGCGCTGGTGGCCAGCATCACCCCGGACAGTCCAGCCGCGCGCGCCGGGCTCAAGACCTCCGACCTGATCGTTTCCGTCGACGGCCAGTCGGTCGAGGACCCCAATGCTTTCGACTATCGCTTCGCCACAAGGCCGCTGGGCGGTTCGGCGGTAATCGAGGTGCAGCGTGGCGGCAAGCCGGTCAAGGTCAGCGTGGCGCTTGAGGTTGCTCCCGACAGCGGAAGGCAGGAAGTCGTGCTGACGTCGCGCTCGCCGTTCCAGGGCGCCAGGGTGTCGAATATCTCGCCTGCGATCGCCGACGAACTCCATCTCGATTCCGACAGCGAGGGGGTGGTGATCGTCGATGTCGGTGACGGGACCACGGCAGGGAATTTCGGCTTTCAGAAGGGGGACATCATCCTGGCGGTCAACAGCCGCAAGATCGCCACCACCACGGACCTGGAAAAGGCGGCGAGCACGGCGTCGCGCTTCTGGCGCATCACTTTGCTGCGCGGCAACCAGCAGATCAGCGTCACGCTGGGCGGATGACATCGCGCAAACCAGACAGGACCACCAGTCTGTTCGCGGCCGCGGGCCTGCAACAGAACACGCCCCATCCGCTGCCGGATCGCCTGCGCCCGCGAAGGCTTGAGGATGTGGTCGGGCAGGACCATATTTCAGGCGCAGATGGCGCGCTGACGCGGATGCTGGAGACGCGCAGCCTGGGATCGCTGATCTTCTGGGGGCCGCCGGGAACCGGCAAGACCACGGTGGCCCGCCTTCTTGCCGCCGCCACCGATCTTCATTTTGAGCAGATTTCGGCGGTGTTTTCCGGCGTCGCCGATCTCAAGCGGGTTTTCGATGCCGCCCGTCTGCGCCGCGAGACCGGTGCCGGCACGCTGTTATTTGTCGACGAGGTCCACCGTTTCAACCGCGCCCAGCAGGATTCCTTTCTGCCGGTGATGGAAGACGGCACCGTGGTGATGGTCGGGGCGACAACCGAAAATCCCTCCTTCGAACTTAACGCGGCGCTCTTGTCGCGGGCCCGTGTTCTGGTGTTCCGCCCGCTTGACCCGGAGGCGATCGAAAAACTGTTCCGCCATGCCGAGGATGTCGAGGGCAGGAAGCTGCCGCTTGATGAAACGGCGCGCGCCGTGCTGTCGCGGATGGCGGATGGTGATGGGCGCGCGGCACTGACACTGGCCGAAGAGGTGTGGCGCTCGGCGCGTCGCGACGAGATCTTCGACGCCGGGCAATTGCAGCATATTCTCCAGCGCCGGGCGCCGATCTACGACAAGTCGGCCGATGGCCATTACAATCTGATTTCGGCCCTGCACAAATCGGTGCGCGGCTCCGATCCGGACGCGGCGCTCTATTATCTGGCGCGGATGCTGGATGCCGGTGAAGACCCGCTGTTCCTGGCGCGGCGCGTGGTGCGCATGGCGGTGGAGGATATCGGACTTGCCGATCCGCAAGGCCTGGTCATCGCCAACGCCGCCAGGGATGCCTATGATTTTCTGGGGCACCCCGAAGGCGAACTGGCAATCGCCCAGGCCGTGGTCTATCTCGCCACCGCCCCGAAATCGAACGCGGTCTATCGGGCCTTTGATGCGGCGATGCGGACCGCGAAACAGGCGGGCTCGCTGCTGCCGCCGAAGCATATCCTGAACGCTCCCACCGGTCTGATGAAGTCGGAAGGCTATGGTTCCGGTTACAGTTACGATCACGATGCCCCGGACGGGTTTTCGGGGCAGAACTATTTTCCCGACGCGCTCGGGCGGCAGGCTTTCTATGAGCCGGTAGAGCGTGGCTTTGAGCGGGAGATCCGCAAACGGCTGGACTACTGGGCAAGGCTGCGCCGGGAGCGGGGGGGAACGTGACGAGCAGGCCACGGGAGCTTTTTGGGTTCGCCGCCGGGCTCACCTCAGGTGTGGCCGCCCCCTTGCGCGAGGATGGTGGGCGAGGGCGTCTTGAGCCGCCGGCACCGCCACACAGCGGCTCTGCGAGATTCGCTGCGAAGACGGCTTTCCCGCAAAAACAGGCTGTCTCCCTGATCTGCGGGTCAGATAGAGTGCAGCAGACAGCGCATTCGCCGGAATGCGCAATTGTGTGTGGAGCGTAAAGATGGGACATGAGGTCCGGCGCGTACCGCCGGGGTGGGAGCACCCGAAATTCACCGAAGACAATACACCGCATCCCTTGTGCGTTGGACATACGCGGCCCCTTCTTGGCGATTTTGCCTGGGCGCTGGCCAGATGGCAGGAGGGGGAAGCCAAATGGCCGCTGGTAAGGAGCTACCCCGATGGCTGGAAGCGGCACTCGGGGAAAATCAAATCCTGTGCGCAATACAGGTCCCGCCCGAACCCGGACAACTATATGCCGGTGTGGCCAGCGGAAGAATGCACGCAACTGGTGATGTATGAAACGACCACCGAGGGCACGCCGGTCTCTCCGCAATTTTCGACCCCTGAGGAACTGGCGCGCTGGCTCGCCGACAACAAAGTGCCGGTGTTTGCACACATGACTGCTGATTATGAATCGTGGCTTCGTGTCGCGCGAGGAGGCCTGGCGCCCTCGGCAATCGTGGGCAGGGATGGTACGGTTGTGGATGGTGTCACCGCGCTGACGCATGGTCTTGAGCGATCCGGCTTGAGCGATCCGGCTGCGAAGGAAGGCTGATCACTGATCATCAAGCGGGCATTTCGCAAGCTCGAGGATCCGGAGGTGGGGCCGGTTTCCGGCGGCAGGCGGTTGTCGGCGACACCAAAGCGGTGCCGGTCATCCGCCGATGGCGAGGGATTTTCCTAAGGATTCCTGCACTGATTGCGAAAAGGCACTTTCACAAGTGACGTCGGGGCGGTTTTGGGTTACCTCCACTGCGCCCGCAAAGACGGGTTTCGTGCGAGGAAAGAAATGAGTCGGCGCATCATGAGAAGCAGCTCCGCAAAGGGAGCGAATTCGCGCGGTCAGAAAGCGTCGAGGGACGGGCGTCGCATGTCAGAGACGTCTGCTGCCAAAGGACATCGGGTTGCGAAAGGATCCGGGGTTGCGAAAGGATCCGGGGTCGCGAAAGGATCCGGGCCCGGGAAACCCGGCCTGGGGACCGATGGGCACTCGGGTCCGCGAAAATTAGCCAAAAACACTGCGGGCAGGAAATCTGCGGGGAACCCGTCTGCGAGAAATGCGCTGTCAGGCAAGGCTCCGTCGGCAAACCGGTTCTCCGCCACACGGCGGTCCGGGGACGGGTCTGAGGCGCTGCGCGCTCCCCGCGGCAAAGAGCGATCTTTCATGCCCGCGCCGGATCAGGGCGCCGACACGGGCGCTCGCCAGATGCGGGAACAGATGCGGGAGGAGGTGTTGCTGCCGACCTCGGTCCAGACCGTCGAGGTGACGGCGGATGAGGGCGATATGCGGGTCGACCGTTTTCTCGAGGCACGCTTTCCCGGCCTGTCGTTTTCCCACATCCAGCGCATCGTGCGCAAAGGCCAGCTCCGTGTCGATGGCCGGCGTGTCGACAGCAGGGATCGTCTTGAGGTCGGCCAGAAGGTGCGGATCCCGCCATTGCAGCTGGAGGCTCCGCGATCCGCGGCAGTGCCGTCAGCGGCAGAGGAAAAGACCCGGGCCGCACTGGTGGCGATGACGCTCTATGAAGATGACGATGTTCTGGTGCTCAACAAGCCCGCGGGCCTGGCCGTGCAGGGCGGCTCGGGCACCACGCGCCATGTCGACCAGATGCTGGAGGTGATGCGCGATGCCAGGGGCCAGAAGCCGCGCCTGGTACACCGCATCGACAAGGATACCTCGGGCTGTCTCCTGGTTGCCAAGACCCGCTTTGCCGCCACGAAGCTGACCGCGGCCTTCCGCCATCGCTCGGCGCGCAAGGTCTACTGGGCGCTGGTGGCCGGTGTGCCGAAGCCGAAGCAGGGCCGGATTTCAACCTATCTGGCGAAAGAGGAGGGGGAGGAGGATTCGATCATGCGCATTGCCGCCCATGGCGATGCGGGGGCGAGCCATGCCGTGACCTATTATGCGGTGGTGGAGGCCTCCGCCAGCAGGCTGAGCTGGGTGTCGCTCAAGCCGGTCACTGGGCGCACCCATCAATTGCGCGCCCATATGGACCATATCGGCCATCCCATCATCGGTGACCCCAAATATTTCAACAAGGAGAACTGGCAGCTTCCGGGCGGGATGCAGAATCGCCTGCATCTGCTGGCACGGCGCATCGTCATTCCCCATCCCCGCGGCGGCGTGATCGATGTCTCGGCGCCATTGCCGCAACATATGCTGCAGTCCTGGAACCTGCTGGGACTGGATGGCACGCGATTTGACCCGATCGAGGACGCGCCCGAAGAGTGAGGTGACGGTCTTGACCAGTCAGGAGGACGGGGATTTGCGCGAATTCTTCGATGCCATGCCGGCCGCCGACCCCAATGAGGCGGCGCGCCAGGCCGCGCGTCCCCGCCTGCTCAGGCGTTTCTACCAGGAGACCGGTGTGGCAGCGATGGCGGCCGGGTTTGCGGTGACGCTCGATGGCAAATCGGTTCGAACCCCATCGGGACGTCAGCTCATTGTTCCTGTGCTGGCGCTGGCCCAAGCCATCGCCGGCGAATGGGCGGCCCAGGGAGAGAGGATCGAACCCATGACCATGCCGCTGACGCGGCTTGCCAACAGCGTCTGCGAGGGTGTCATCGACCGCGTGGCCGTGGTCAGGGATGATCTGGCGGGCTATTTCCAGTCGGATCTGCTGTTCTATCGCGCCGGCCATCCGGAAGCGCTGGTGGCCCGTGAAGCGGCGCATTGGGATCCGGTGGTGTTCTGGGCTGCCGAGCACCTGGGGGCACATTTCATCCTTGCCGAGGGCATCACCCACGCAGCCCAGCCCGCGGCGGCAATTGCGGCCGCGCGCGCAGCCCTTCCCGACGACCCCTGGTCGATCGCGGCGCTCCACGTCATCACCACCTTGACGGGATCGGCGCTGCTCGCCCTGGCGCTGTTCCATCACCATGTCGATGCCGACGAGGTCTGGACCGCGGCCCATGTCGATGAAGACTGGAACGCCGCGCAATGGGGTGCCGACGAACTGATGATGCAGCGGCGCGCTGCGCGATTTACGGATTTCAGAGCAGCAGTGGCGGTGCTAGAGCTGGTCTGTCCACCGCCAGGCTGATCGCATCAGGGTTTTGGGTCTCCACAGCTCCAGGTCTCAACGGGCTCAAGGTCTCGCCGCTTGTCTGAAAGCCTCCGGCACTGTCTGGTGCAAAGTCAAACCTCAAATCCTCCTCAGGCTCATGTCCAGCTTCCCGATCACACGACGCTCCGTGCTTGGCCTTTGTGCCGCGATGCCGCTTCTGTCATCGCAGAGCTTTGCTCACGTGGCGCCGCCCCGCAGCGAAATCCGTGACAGCATCCTCAGGCGTTTTGCCGATTTGGGAACATCCGGCACTTTTGTCGGCTACAAGGTCGAGGATTATCTGATCATCGCCAGTGACACCACGCGTTCCGGCGAGGCCCGGCTGCCGGCGTCGACCTTCAAGGTGGCAAACGCCCTGATCGCGCTGGAAACCGGCGTGGTCGGGGATCCCGACCAGGACGTGCTGCGCTGGGATGGCGTCACCCGGGCCAACCCGGCCTGGAACAGGGATCACAGCCTGCGCAGCGCCATGGCTGCAAGCGCGGTGCCCGTGTTTCAGGATCTGGCGCGCCGGATCGGACCAGAACGGATGAAAAAATATGTCGATGTCCTCGAATATGGCAATCGCGACATCGGCGGCGGCATTGACCAGTTCTGGCTGACCGGGAATCTGCGGATTGATCCCATCGGCCAGATCGATTTTCTCGACCAGCTGCGTCGCCGCCGACTGGCGGTGAGCCAGCGCGTCCAGGATATCGTCTGCGACATCCTGCCGGTGACCAGGACCGACAAGGCCGTGATCCGCGCCAAATCGGGGCTCGTCGCCGCCCGCGCGGACGAGAAGCCGCTGGGCTGGATAGTGGGGTGGGTCGAGCACGAGAAGGGGCCGACGGTCTTTGCCATGAACATGGATTGCCCCGAGCCCCGTCATGTCGAGGCCCGCATGGCATTGACCGAAGCCTGCCTGGGCGACATCGAGGCGATGTGAGGCGCCGGCCGCATGGACGCGATGCCATCTGCAAAAAGAGGCTGACCGGACGAAAAGGCTGACGGACGCAAGTCAAGGCTTGTCGGCGCAGACCGCGGCGGCCGATCTTGCAGCTGCTGTTTCAGGTCTGCAGCAATGCTTTGGCCATCGGCGAGATCGTCGATCCCAAAGCCTCATGGTGCAGTCGCATGCCCGTCACGCAGGCGGGAGCCGATGGCTTGCAAATCGCGCGGGTCGGCATGGTGATGAGTCATGTTGCAGCGCAAAAATGCATCGCCGGTGCAACTGTCGCAAGCGCGCAAGGACAGCCAGGGCGACACCTCAAGCCGCGTCCACAAGCCGCATGTCCACAAGCCGCGTCCACAGGTCGTGGGGCTTGCGAAACCCGGATGTTTTTTTGCAAAACGGGCGAAAAATCAATCCGCCAGAAAATGCACCAGGACAGGGGAGCGGCAACCGCAATTCCAGATCGCCTGATCCACCAATCCGGGCCCCGAGACCTGATCGCGGTCACCAAGGTCTGCCAGTTTGCGCAAAGACCCGATCGGGGTGAAGTTCCAGGAGAAGGCACCGACACCTCCTGGGGAGCAGGACGCCATGCGGTCAGGCGCTGGACTGTGCACCTGTCGGGATTGCTGGTACGCCAGAAAAATGCGCCGGATTCATGCAATATATCGCACAGCCCCGGCGGGTCTGTGGCCGGATACCTTTCAATCGGCGGTTTTGTGGAATCGTTCGGCTGTTCTTTTCGCACCGCCTTTAATGCATGGCAGCATTGCCGCTTTCCGACCCCCAAAATGCCGTGTTAAGAACATGTCCGGGACGTCCATCAGGTCAAGACAGGCGGGACTAAATGACAGTCATCATCGAGGCCCTCGAACAACGTCGAGCAGGCGCCAGACTCGGGGGTGGGCAGAAGCGCATTGACGCGCAGCACGCCCGTGGCAAGCTTACCGCGCGGGAGCGGATTGATCTTCTTCTCGACAAGGGGTCGTTTGAGGAATTCGACATGTTCGTCGAGCATCGCTCGATCGAATTCGGCATGGAAAAGAGCCGGATTCCGGGGGATGGTGTGATCACCGGATGGGGTACCATCAACGGCCGCAAGACCTTCGTTTTTGCCAAGGACTTTACGGTATTCGGCGGTTCGCTGTCGGAGACCCACGCGCTCAAGATCACCAAGCTGCAGGACATGGCGATGAAGGCGCGGGCGCCGATCATCGGTCTCTATGATGCGGGCGGCGCCCGCATCCAGGAGGGGGTGGCGGCACTGGCGGGCTATTCCTACGTGTTCCGCCGCAACGTCATCGCCTCCGGTGTGATTCCACAGATCTCGGTGATCATGGGGCCCTGCGCCGGTGGCGACGTCTACTCCCCGGCCATGACCGACTTCATCTTTATGGTGAAGAATACCAGCTATATGTTTGTGACCGGGCCCGATGTCGTCAAGACGGTGACAAACGAGGTTGTCACCGCCGAGGAACTGGGAGGTGCCTCTGTGCACTCGACGCGGTCCTCGATTGCGGATGGTGCGTTCGAGAACGATGTCGAGACGCTGCTGCAGATGCGCCGGCTGGTCGACTTCCTGCCGTCGAACAACACCGATGGCGTGCCGGAATGGCCGAGCTTCGATTCCGCCGACCGGATCGATATGTCGCTGGACACCCTGGTTCCCGACAGTCCAAACAAGCCCTACGACATGAAGGAACTGGTGCTGAAGGTCGTTGATGAGGGTGATTTCTTCGAAATTTCGGAGGCGTTCGCCAAAAACATCATCACCGGCTTCGGCCGCATTGCCGGGCGCACGGTAGGTTTCGTTGCCAATCAGCCGATGGTGCTGGCGGGCGTGCTTGACTCGGATGCGTCACGCAAGGCGGCGCGGTTCGTGCGCTTCTGCGATGCCTTTGATATTCCGATCGTGACCTTCGTTGACGTGCCGGGCTTCCTGCCAGGCACGGCGCAGGAATATGGCGGTCTGATCAAGCATGGCGCAAAGCTGCTGTTTGCCTACTCCCAATGCACGGTGCCACTGGTTACCGTCATTACCCGCAAGGCGTATGGCGGCGCTTTTGACGTCATGGCGTCGAAGGAGATCGGTGCGGATATGAACTACGCCTGGCCGACGGCTCAGATCGCGGTGATGGGCGCCAAGGGCGCGGTGGAAATCATCTTCCGCTCCGACATCGGCGATCCCGATAAGATCGCGGCCCGCACCCAGGAATATGAAGACCGCTTCCTGTCGCCCTTCATTGCCGCGGAGCGCGGCTATCTCGACGATGTCATCATGCCGCATTCAACGCGGCGTCGCATCGCGCGCGCGCTCGCCATGCTGCGGGAGAAAAAGACGGAGATGCCGGAGAAGAAACACGACAACCTGCCGTTGTGAGAGGCGGGTTCATGCGGGGTTAATGTCCCCTCGCTTATGAATTCCCATCGTTGTGGTGGGAACCACTGAAGAGGAGAAGGCCATGGAACGTCGGAATTTTCTGAAATTTGTTCTTGGGGCGGTGGCAGTCGCAGGCATTGCGGTGTTTGCCGGGAATGCGCAGGCTGCGCCCCTGTCGGCCCAGGTCAATACCCCGGTCCAGAGCGTGGACCATGCCGTCACCAGCACTGCCGAAGCCGGCCAATTGAAGGCGGACGAGGTACGCTGGGGTCGCCGTCACCACTGGCGTGGACACCGCTGGGGCGGGCATCGTCATCGCGGCCATCATCGCCATTGGCGCCGCTGGTGAGGTGACGATCACCAGTCTCTGAAATTCACCGGTCAGGACAGTGGCCGGTGAGGCCAGGGTCGGAAATTCGGGACAGGATGGGTGTTTGCGGCATCCATCCTGTTTTTTGTTTATGCCTCCCCCGGTTTTGCTTTTGTGCAGAGCCTTGCGGGCGCGGCCATCACCATCGAACCGGCTTTCGCTGCCGCGGATCACTGCCTCGATGCCGGCGGCCGGCATAAGGATGCGGTGGTCCGAAGCTCTGCCTGGTGCCGGCATCCGCCTCACTGGAACCTCGCCTTCGCGATTGCGGGCAGTGAAATCGCACAGGCCTTCGACCAGGGTGATCACCCGGCAGTTGCGCCGGGCACGGGCGAATGGGTTTGGCCTGCGCGCGGTCATTGGCGGGACCGCGCAAGCGCAAGGCGGGCGCAGATTTGTGCCGCCGTGCGGTTTGAGAGCGCCATGTCTTTGCCGCGTTCCCATCCCTCAGGACTTTCATGCTGAAAACGGCACGGTTGTGCCGGATTGATTCCCGGACGCCCCGCTGCCTTTTCTGGCGCATGGCAACCCGCAGCAGGGGAATCGGGTGAAGAAATTTCATTAGGCAGCCAGGACACTTAGCAGGTATTCGTCGTTCATAGATGCCAGGTGGATGCGCTGACTGATCGAGTCGGGTCCGTTGGGTACCGGGGGTGCC
>Ga0123357_10002681_pt1 | contig 20042 bp, 17 predicted proteins | sample TergutEmb28metaG_FD_89873 | JGI IMG/M metagenome (GOLD analysis project Ga0123357, IMG submission 89873) | Embiratermes neotenicus P4 segment gut microbial communities from Petit-Saut dam, French Guiana - Emb289 P4 | ecosystem: Host-associated > Arthropoda: Insects > Digestive system > Gut ...
AATTATAATAACATATAATGACTGTATCGAAATGTTAAATCTTAATCCAAAGCCCGAAATCCTAAGGAGATTTTTTATAATGTCTGCTAAATCAATGAACATAGCAAAAAATTATTTAACCGGAAAATTAAAATGCGCCGAATTCGCGCTTACAAACTCATGTATAGCAAAATGCAGTTTCTGCAATATATGGCAGCAGAAACCGAAAGTTTTTGTCGACCGCGAAAAAGCCCTGAAAGCCCTTGATATACTCGCCGATTTCGGAGTGTCGCATATGTGCTTCACCGGAGGCGAAGCCCTTATGCACCCTAACGTCGTCGAGTTTGTGGAAAAGGCGACAAAAAGAAAGATTCACAGCGCGATGCTGCTTGCGGCTCCCTCGCTTCTTTTAAGAAACGATATGGTAAAACGTCTTGAAGACGCGGGAAACGACGTCCTGAGTATTTCTTTTGATTCGGAAGACCCGGAAGTAATGGCGCAGTCCCGACAAATCCCCAATATTATCGACGACATGAAAAGAGCCATGGAACTCATAAAAAAGACTAAAGTAAAATCAATGGCGTCCGTGCTTATCTGGAATAATAACTACGATAAACTCGAAGAAGTGTTTAAAGCCGCAACGGACATGGGATACGACTTTATCGCGCTTAACTATCCCACATTTTCCGAATCGTCGGTATATGTTCTGGGCGGCGAGGGGATAAACTTATCGCGGGAGAATATAATACAGGGCCTTGAAACTGCGATTGCCCTGAAAAAAGAGAAAAAATATAAAATCGTAAATACCACGGCGGGAATGGAGAACATAGTCAATTATCTGAAAGACCCGGAAAGCGTAAAATTCCGCTGTTTCGGCGGAAGACATGTGATGTTTGTAGACTGGTTTTTCGACGTATATGCGTGTATGCAGCTGCCGAAACCCATCGGAAATATTTTCGATATGAAAGAAAAAGATTTACACATACCGACGTGCAATAAATGCAATATGAGCTGGTACAGAGATTTAAGCATATATTTTCACGGAATACGCAGTCTTCCCGTACTCTTTGAGGCGTTCAGGCAATCCGGTGATTTTCTGTAAATCTAATTTATTTTATTTATATCATACGGCGTAGCCTGATATACAAAATAATTCAGCCAGTTTGAAAATAATAAATGCCCGTGGCTGCGCCATATATTTTTCGGGGTTTTTGTATCGTCGTTGTTCGGGAAGTAATTCACGGGCAAATTGATGTCAAGTCCCTTTTCTTTATCCCTGAAATATTCTTTTGCCAATGTGTCATAATCATATTCGGAATGTCCGGTTATGTAAAACTGGCGCATTTTTTTTGACGCGACTATGTGAATTCCCGCTTCGGGAGAAGAAGCCAATATCTCCAAATCCGGCATCAAATCTATATCGTATTTTCTGACTTCTGTGTGCCTTGAATGAGGTGCGTAAAATATCTCGTCAAATCCCCTCACAAGCTCGTGATCGGGCTTTTTTACTTCATGTGCAAATACGCCGAAAATTTTTTTCTCTAACGGATATTTGTTTATCCCGTAATGGAAATACAAACCTGCCTGCGCGCCCCAGCATATGTGAAGCGTGGAATAAACGTTGAATTTCGACCACTCCATTATTTCGCAGAGTTCTTCCCAGTAACCGACTTCTTCAAAAGGCATAGTCTCGACCGGCGCGCCGGTTATTATAAGCCCGTCGAATTTTTCGTTTTTAATCTGCCCGAAAGATTTGTAAAAAGAGCTTAAATGTTCATTAGAAGTGTTTTTCGACTGGTATGTGGACGTCTGGAGCAGGACAATCTCGACCTGCAGGGCGGTATTTGACAAAACCCGTATAAGCTGCGTTTCGGTTATAACTTTTGTAGGCATTATATTTAAAACAGCGATTTTAAGCGGTCGTATATCCTGATGGTCCGCTATCAAATTTGGCATAACGAAAATATTTTCTTTTGATAATATATCTGCGGCGGGAAGCCCGTCGGGAATTTTTATTGGCATGTATATCACTGCTCCTTAAAACATAATAAAAAAATAGCTGAAAAAAACAATATTTTAGCGCAAATTGTAAAATTTCGCACTGCATAATTCTTTACGCATATTTTAACATAAAAAATATATATTGTCAATCAAAAAATCTTATAAAACTGTATTTTTCATCTTACGCATTATTATGCAATATTACGCATAAATATGCTGCATAAATATGTATACGGCGGATATTGTAAAAAAATAAAATAATTTTTGTGAATTTTTTCATTTTTATTGTTTTTTTACGTATTTTTTGGTATTATTAAAATATCGTTAAAAATTAAGGGCGAAAGTTTTATAAGTATTTGTATAAAGAAAGTAAAAGAAAAAGGAGTACATAAAGAAAATGAAGAAAAGATTGCAAGGATTTATAGTTGGATTGATTTTAGGCGTTGTACTGTTTACGGGGACAGCCGCCACAGCCGCAAATTATCAGGCGTTAGCGGCGACTTTTCCGGTCTACATAAACGGCGCGGAGTGGCAGACAGACAGTCCGCCCATCGTGATTGACGGGCATACGTATCTGCCGCTGAAAGCTCTCGGGGACGTGTTAGGCGTCGATATTCAATGGAACAGCGCGCTTTTCAGAGTAGATATTACAAAACCTGAAGAAATAGTCGTAATATCCGATCAGGGAAACAAATATCACCGTCAAAACTGTCCGACTGTGAAAAAGGTAAAAGAGTATGTCACTAAAGAAGAAGCGGCAGCTATGGGTTATGAGCCGTGCGGCGTTTGCCAGCCGTAAGGAATACAAAAAACAGCAGACAGTTAAATCTGCTGTTTTTTTATATTGTGTGTTTATTTGTCCATGATAAAAATCATTGAATACGGGAAACGCGTGTTTGGGGCAGAATTGTCGTCGTAATCGTATTCCTGTTTTATAATTCCCTGTTTAAGGGCTATACGGATTGCCGCCATTGTAAATATGTCACACGCCCATAAATATTGTTTCTGCAGCGGGACGCTTGTAAGATGTTTTGGAATCTCTTGTTTTTTATCTTTTAAAAATTCGGTTAACGGTTCTTTTATATCGTTTTTGAAATTGTTTGATATTTCCCACATTATTTCCTCAAAGGATTGCCATTCTTTTATAGACATTACAGGAATATCCAACGCGGGTTTACCGTCGCTTTCATACCGCATAATCCCGCATTTCACAAGCCACGGTATTTTTTTCAGAAGCTCTGTGTTAAATCCGGTTCTTTCGGGATTTGTTCCGCTTTCTACCATATAAAGCAATTTTAAAATATTGTCTTCTTTTTCGTAAAAATTATTTACGTTCAATTCTTCGTTTTCCTGAAATAAATAACGTTTTATAGGGAATCCTTCCAAGTCATAGACGTAAAACATAATTTCTTTGGAATCGAAATAATTTTCGAGGCGCGTCCAGCGTCTTCCGGCTATGCTGTATTTACGGATTTCCCCGACCGTTTCGCCCGGTTTGAATACATTGCCGAAAGCAATCCATTTCCCGCCGTTCGGACGGTCTTTAAAGATTTGTTCGGCGTTGTAAATTTCCGAAAAAGCGTCGTATGTGCTGATACATTCAGTCATAACATATAATTCTAAGGCATTTCTCTGATGCTCGTTAAACCGTGCGTAATATTCGCTGTTCCTGATTTTTTCAAGCCCGGGTTTTAGGGATTTGAAGAATAAATCATTATTGTCTTCGATAAATTGTTTTTCTGCGGGAATATATTTATTTTTGTCTTCGACCGTTGAAATCATAAAGTCCGTATAAACTTTATTCCCCGTGCGTACCATAAGTTCGCCGTCCACTAACTTTTTGACAATCGGCTCTACATATGCCGTCGGTATTCCGATTGCTTTTGCCAGTTCTGTTTCCGTGACAGGCTCGTTATACGCAAGCCATAATAAATTCTGAACGATTAAGTCATCGTTGACAAGCGACATCGGTTCGCCGTCAATACCCATATTGCCGCTGTTTGAAACCCACATTTTTATAGGTTCGTAACTTTGTTTTTCGTAGTTTTCCATAATGCTTAACTCCTTTTTAATTTGTTCCCTGCCTGCGGACAGTCTGCTTTTTACGGTGCCCTGCGGGATATTGAGCGCGTTCGCGATTGCATAGACGCTTTCGCCGTTCATGTAGTATCTGATAATCACTTCGCGGTGGAGTCCCGACAGATATGCGACGGCTTTCCTGACCTGCACCGCTTCGTCGGTCTGACCGATATGCTCGAAGCAGTCTTTATCGTCGGGCATATCAAAATCCTCGCCGAACGTTCCCACGGTTACTGTGGCGATTTGGTATTTCCGCCGGAGTTTCTGATAGAATTTGCGGTTCAGAACAGTCAGAAGCCAACCACGCATATCGTTGATTTTGTTACCCCGTGAAAGATAATCTAAAGCCGCCAAGAGAGTGTCCTGCGTCAAATCCTGCGCTTCGTCAAGATTTCCGCATTTATATAACGCCGCAGACAAAAGGAAATTTGTTTGATTTTCAAGATTTTCAATTAAATTATGCTGGATTTTTTCATTTTGCATACCGGTATGTACCTTTTTAATTATATATTTTATATTATTTTGAAAGCCTTCGTATATAAAGTTGCGGAAATTATAATACGGTTCACCCGATTTTAAAAATTTTTATAAAAATTATATTTTCTGTATTTTCAGATAAATTTAAGTAAATTTAAACTTTCTTTAAAAATTTTGTGTTTTTTGCTTTAATTATACCTTAAAACATTGACAAAGTAAATTTAATATAGTATAATATCATAGAAATATACATTTATAACAAAAATTAACGGTTTATATTTTTATTGTTATGGGGGGAAGTGTATGAATATAAAGTCAAAAAAAATAAAAGATGTAATCTCATTTATTCTAATTGTAAGCATGATTTTATCCTGTTTCGGATTGTTTTCTACGGGAGTTGCGGCTGAAGGGCTATACAGTCCCGATACTTTGCCAGCCGATACCGCAAGTATGTATACAGACGCCGCAGCGAACGCAGACTTGACTGCAAATTCTAACTATACTAACTATGCAAAAATTTCAGTTTCAATTGATTATGCCGACGAAACAATAACTCTTAGCGGAAAACCCGACGGAGGTCCGGCAGTAAAATATATGTATTCTCCGAACGCGACGGCAAGCACTGTCGCAAAGAAACTGGCGGCTGAAAAATGGTATCCGGTCTACGGAAACACTATCAGTATAACCCCATATATTCCGAAATCCGCAAGCGGGGAAATACTTTTCGCTTTCAGGGATGCGGACGAATTTCCCAGTATCGACGGAACATACAGTTCCCGCGTGCTGAGCATGCCTATTACAAGCAGACCGAATATATCGCCGACTGATTTTAAAAACAGCGTAAAATATGACCCGCAAAGCGAGACAATACGAATATCCGGCGATTTGCTTTCAGTATATGATTATCAGATAGGCAGCTTCGGAGAGGGAAGATGGATCACTGGTAACACAGATTATTCGATTGATGTAAGTTCAAAATATAACGCAATGGGCGGCACTGTTACGATAAGAAAGAGCGCGACAGACTCGAGTTTTGTTTCAAATGAATACAAACTCAGAATACCGGCTGCGCCAAGTATCCCCAAAGTAAAAGTCAACGAAAGTACGAAAAAAATCATAGGTATAATCACAGGGACTAACGCGTATGCGTGGTCTATGTCGGAAAACGGAACATATACTCAATTTACCAGCAGAGTTATAGATCTGACTGATTTTGAAAATCAGATGGGCACATCTATCGGTCAATTCAGTGAAGAATCAAATATGCCGACGCTCGGCTCGGCTAATTCCATAAACGGCATGGACGATTATATTATAATATACATCAAAGTTTTAGCTACCGGCAATAAGCCTTCGTCGCCTGTGGAAAAATTATACGTAAAAAAATCGCTTATTGAAGACAGTAAAAAATATTAATAAATTATTAATCTTGAGAATACGTAGGGGGTCGGTTTCCTAATGAACATTGTTCAGTCTGCCGACCCCCTTTTATAAATTATTCCGATAAATCCTTGACCGTCACATCAGGATTGGTATATCTGCGCCTGTTTTGGGTTCTATTTTTATAGTTTATCGCACGCTGAGGACAGAACTGTATACATGCGACACATTGTTCGCATTTATGTCTGAACGACGGTTTGCCGTTCGGCATTTCAATGTTTTTTACCGGACATACGGATTGACAGATTCCGCAGCCGTTGCAGTTTTCGGAAACGACATAACCTGAATCTTTATTTGCGATTTTATCGCTTTTATACAATGAGTTATAAAAACGGTAAATAAAATTCGACCCTGCGGGAAGTTTTGTAGACGCTTTCCGCTTTATTATTTCAGCCGCCGATTCAACCGGACTTTTTGCTTTTTCCAAAACTTCGTCTTTGACTTTATTTTCCTGCATGTCGTACAAAACGACATAGTTTGAGGGCATTCTTATGCCAAATCCCGCGTTGAGCATGATTTGTTTGTCTTGCAGCAGTTTTTTTAAATCGTATATTGCGCCGCCTTTAGTTCCGCCGTAATTTATTGCGGTGAAATAATAGGCGTTTTTATTTGCCGAAAAGTCTGTTTCTTTGATGAAATTTTTTACGCAGTTTGGCATACCGAGAAAATATACGGGAAACACAAACCCGATTCTCTCATATCCGCCGCCAAGAGATTTTTCGCCGTACCTGGGTATTGACGCGACCTCGCAGTCGGTTAGTTTACCAGCAATATCCCGAGTTATTTGCAGACTGTTTCCCGTACCGGTGAAATAAAAAATAATATTTTTTGACATTTTATAAATTCGGATTTTGCCGAATTTTCACCTCCGTTTCGTTGTTTTATATATTTTCACACCATAACTGTTCCGCCGCATACCGGTATGCAGACCCCTGTGACAAAAGACGCCAAATCCGAAGCCAAAAATAATACGGAGTTCGCGATTTCCTGATCTGTTCCCCTGCGCGCCAAAGGCACGTTTACGGAATATTCCGGGGCGATTTCGCTGTGATTTTGCCTGTCGTTGTCGCTGATTGTCCAGCCCGGAGCAACCTGATTTACCGTTATGTTGTATTTGCCGACTTCTTTTGCGAGAGTTCTGTAAAGTCCGTCCATGCCTCTTTTTGCGGAAGCATACGCCGCCGAATTTGCGTTGCATAAATACGAGCACTCTGTGTTTATCCCGATAAAGCGACCGCCGTTTTTTTCTTTCGATTTCATTGCCGGAATAAACGCTTTTGCCATGAGCACGCTGTGCATAACGCACGAATCAAACTGCGATTGAAAATCTTTTAAATCCTGCTCTAATACAGATACCCATTTGTACTGTATAACTGCGTTGTTTACGACAATGTCGGGACTGCATAGATCTGCGTTTATTTTGTCCCGCATTGCGTTTACGGAATTTTCGTCGGTTATATCGGCTTGAACGGCAATTGATTTTACTCCGTAATCTTGCGTTATTTCTTGCGCAAGTCTTTCTGCCATGTCTTTATTTTTGAAATAATGCGCGGCGACGTCCGCGCCGCACGACGCCAGAGTGCGAGCCATTACTCTGCCGAGCTGTCCCGTTGCGCCTGTCACAACGGCGGTTTTGCCTTTTAAACTTATTTCCATACAAACATATCCCCTTTAATTTTTCCTATTTAACAAATTATTTATATTATAAAACAGAAATTTGCATAATTCAAGTATTGTTTTATAAAATTTGCTGTGATATAATAAAAATAAATCAAATTACGGGGGGATTTTTATATGGCAAAATTATTTTATCAGGGGCATGGAAGCTACAGAATTACGGCGAACGACGGCAGGGTGATATATGTTGACCCGTATGCGGGCGACAAGGAAAGTTATAAATTGCCCGCGGATATTATCTTAGTGACGCATCAGCACCACGACCACAATCAAACCGATTTGTGCGCGAAAAAAGACGGCTGCAAAATTATCACAAACGCCGAAGCGTTGGCTGGGAAAACGCACAATTCTTTCGATGTCGGCGGAATATCGATAGAATCCGTCGAGGCGAAAAATCTTATGCACAATCCGAAAGACTGCGTGGGGTATATTGTCACAATGGACGGGATTAAAATCTATGCGGCGGGAGATACGTCAAAAACGGAGCAGATGAAAACGTTCGCCGAAAAAAACATAGATTACGCGTTATTCCCATGCGACGGTAAATTCAATATGAGTTTGAAAGAAGCTGCGGAGTGCGCGAAAATAATCGGCGCAAAGCACAACATTCCGATACATATGTCGCCGGGCAAGTTATTCAGCCGTGAAAGAGCCGAGAAGTTCGACGCGCCGAACAGGCTTATTCTCGAACCGAATCAGGAAATTGAACTGTAGAAAATAAAAAATATTTTGATAATTTTCAGGAGGAATAATTTTATGGCAGAAACAAAATCATCACGCAAAAAAATCACGTTTATTGGCTCGGGGAGCGTGACGTTTACACGCAACCTCGCGCGCGATATTCTCTCGTTCCCGGCGTTTGCGGACTGCGAAATCGCGCTTATGGATATAGATGCGGAAAATCTCGAACTGTCAAGAAAAGCGGTTGAAAAAATAATTACGGACAGCAAAACAAACGCAATCGTGACGGCTACGACGGACAGAAAGGAAGCCCTGAAAGGCGCGGACGGCGTGCTCTGCACAATCGAGTGCAGCGACGACAGAACGACCGCGTCGGACGTCAATATCCCGTTAAAATATAATATAAGCGTGAATATCGGCGACACGCGGGGTCCGTCCGCTATATTCAGATTTATGCGCACTCTCCCGTTTATGATTGAAATTGTCAGGGATATAGAAAAATACTGCCCCGATGCGGTCTTTTTGAATTATACAAATCCTATGGCTATGCTTTGCAGGGCTATGCAGGGAATATCTGATATAAAAGTCACGGGGTTATGCCACAGCGTTCAGGGAACCGCAGGTATGCTCGCGGAGTGGATAGGCGCGCCGAAAAAAGAAATCACGTATTTGTGCGCGGGGATAAATCATCAGGCATTCTATTTAAAATACGAATGGAACGGCAAAGACGCTTATCCGTTAATCAGAAAAGCTATGGAAAAACCTGAAATATTAAACGCGGAACAAGTCAGAAACGATATGTTTCTGCATTTGGGATATTACGTCACAGAATCGAGCGGACATAATTCGGAGTACGTCGCATGGTACAGAAAACGTCAGGATTTGCTCGAAAAATACTGCACTCACGGAACGGGCTGGAATCCGGGTCATCAGAGAAAACCTGCGACAAAAGCGCACAGAAACGAAAACAGACGTAAAGAGTTCGACAATTTTATCGCGAATCCAGTAGATTTACGCCGGAGCGAAGAATTTGCCTCGTATATATTTAACGCGGTATTCGGCGACAACACAATGTTTGAATTTAACGGCAACGTGAGAAATTATAACTTAATTGACAACCTGCCGTACGGAGCGTGTGTGGAAGTGCCCGTAGTAGCTTCAAAAGGCGGGTTAAAAAGCACGCACGTCGGAAATATGCCGCCGCAGCTTGCCGCGCTGTGCAATATATCGTCAAGGTGCGAGGAAATGGCGGTTGAAGGCGCATTAAAAGGCGACAAAGAGATGATATATCACGCGTGTTATTTTGACCCGCTTTCTTCGGCGGTGTTAAGCATGGAAGAAATCAGAAACATGGTTGACGATATGTTTGTCGAGCACGAGGGTTGGCTGCCTATGTTTAAATAGGGTTTCAATATAATAATTTTTAATTTTTATGGGCGGGATTTTCCTGCCCATACGTGTTTATAAATTAATCTTCTGAAGAAAATGTCTATTTTCTTGGTTTATAACTGTGTCACCCGTAGCGACTGCACCGTTACCGTCGCACCATTTTTCATGCCAATCCAAACCGACCCCAAGTTATATTCGCGATTTTCCTTTAATGCCTCTATATAATCGTAATCGGTACCGTAATACCGCGGGTCGCCGTTTAACCTGATTGCCGCGCATTCCCTCCCAAGAAAAAGCTCGATGTCGATGAATTCATCAGCATCAGCTGGTATTGCCCCGCATTTTTTATACCAGTTGAACTCCCAGCCTCCGTTGGCTGTGTATAATATACTCAATTCTTCTTTTACGCTTAAGCCGACTTTGATTTTTTCACATCCAAAAAAAATCGGCGTTTCATTGGCACGAAAAATCGTATCAAAAATAGTGTCGATTTTAACGCGCAATTCTATTTTTATCGGAGCATGGAACTCCTGGGGAGACACCATCATACCGCCTTCTTCCGAAGCGTTAAAAAATACCTTTATATGTCCGTTCGGATAATTCAATTTGTATATTCCTCCCTTGTCGTCGTTCTTCTGTAAAATCATCGATGCCAAATCAATTTCAATCGGTTCGCCGCATGGAATTATCGCGTCCAATTCCGAATTAATCCTTTTTTTCTCATCTTCAGAAAATTTTTTAACTTCCCTGACTGGCAGCAATTCCGTGGTGTATGAACAAGCCCAATCATTTTCGTAATCGTAATCGTCCAAACCGTGTATGTTGAACGGATTGAAATACTCCCAGCCTATCGCCCTGCCGATGTTGTCCCACTCGAAATTGCCGCTGTCCCACGCCCATTTCCAAAGGTCGAAATCAGGGTCTGTACTCGCCGCGTATAATCCGCCGGAGTATTGACGTTTTGTGAATGGAGGCGGTACCTCCATATCGTCCGGTATGGTTATCCATACGATGTCTTGGTCGATGCTTCTGTCTTTATAATAGTTCCACTCGCACCAATCTGCTAATATCAATACTCTCACATCGGGTTTAATTTTGAATAAGTTTGTTTCCTCAATGAATTTTTTTGCCATGTCCTCCACAATTTTTCTGCGTTTTCCGTCGCCGTGAGGAATATCTCCGAAATCCCCCTTGATTTCCACCACCGTCGCGGGCGGACGGTAAACAATCTTCACACTTTTTTCTTTTGCTTTTTCGAGCGTTTCCGCCGCTTGGTTTAATTCGTTCATACTCATAAAATTCTCCTTAATATTTTTTTGGACTAAAGAGAGGGATTCAGCCATTTTCTGCACGGAATCTTCATTCAATAAATCAAGTTTCAATTTAACATCAGTTATTCTTTCTATTTCAGACACAAACTTTTCCAATATGAATTTAATGGTCGACAACGCTGATATTTCTCTTTCCATTTCAGCTATGTTTTCCTTGAAAATATCAATTACCGTTGCAGCTTCCGGATTGTTTAAAATAATGTTTATCTTTTTCATTGGGATTTGCAGTTTTCGCAGTATGATAATCTGCTGTAAGCGCTTAACAGCGGATTCATCATACACCCTATATGCGTAATCATTTTTGCGGCTGCTTTTTATCAATCCCATTTCTTCATAATAGTACAACATTTGCCTTGAAATACCGTAATCTAACGAAACTTGCCTTATCGTTTTTAATTTCATGATTTTCACCCTTTCTTTTTCCTTGATATTAAGTATACACCGTAAAACGATTTACGGGTCAATAGGTTTTTGAAAAATTTTAAAATATTTTTTTATGCTCGAAAATATATACCCTTAATGCGGTTGTTTTATTTTGATTGATATGAAAAAAGTAGAGCAGAAAATATGCTCTACTTTTTTTTATATCTCCGTCACCCGCAGCGACTGCACCGTTACCGTCGAGCCCAGAATGGTGCCGACCCAAACCGCTCCCAAGTTATACTCGCGATTTTCCTTTAATGCCTTTATATATCCGCAATCGCTGCTGTAATGTCTCAGGTCGCCGTCTACTCTGAGCGCCACGCATTCCCTCCCAAGAAAAATCTCAATGTCCATGAACTCATTGGCAGGTATTACCCCGCGGTTTTTATACACGTTCCACGTCTTGCCCCCGTTGGTTCTGTCATATATCTGCAACACATTTCTTTTTTGGTGCTTCGCGTTTCCTTCTTGGTCGCATAAGCCGAAGTCGATTTCTGCACATCCAAACCACATATTCTCGTCGTTTGTTGTACCCTTATCCGTTTTAGCGCGCAATTCTATTTTTATTGGAGCGTTGAATTGCCGGGGAGTCAGCATCTTACCGAGTTCCTCCCAACCATTGTCATATTTTAGCTCAAGAAGTCTGACCGGATAATTCAATTGGCATATTCCTCCGTCTTTCTTTTCTAAAGTCATTGACGCCAAATCAATTTCAATCGGTTCGCTGCGTGGCATTATTTGGTCCAACGCCGTATTAATCCTTTTTTTCTCATCGTCAGATAACTTTGTAAATTCCCTGATGGGAAGCAATTCCGTGGTATACGAACAATCCCAATCATTTTCGTAATTGTAATCAGGCAAGCCGTGTATATTAAATGGGTTGAAATATTCCCAGCCATACGCTCTTTTGTAGTCGCTTTCCCACTCGTAATAGTCGTTGTCCTCCGGCCATTGCCAAAGGTCGAGATTAGGATCTGTACTCGCCGCGTATAATCCGCCGGGGTATCGAAATTTCTTATACGTCTCCGACAATTCCATATCGTCCGGTATGGTTATCCATACGTAGTCTTGGTCTTCTGCTTTTCCAAAAACAAAAACCTGCATATCGGGCTTTTTCTTGAATAAATCCATATTCTCGATAAATTTTTTCGCCATATCCTCCACAATTTTTCTGTGCTTTCCATCGCCGCGTGGAATGTCTCCGAAATCACCCGTGATTTCCACCATCGTCGCAGGTGGGCGGTAGACAATTTTCACACTTTTTTCTTTTGCTTTTTTGAGCGTTTCCGCAGCTTGGTTTAGTTCGTTCATTGATACATTCTCCTTAATTTTATTTTCGGAAAATTGAAGGGAACTCACTACGGCAAGCATAGACTTATCATTCAGTAAATCAAGTTTCAAATGTATATCCGCTTTTTCCTGCAACTCAGCAACCAAGCGCGTCAATATTGACTTGATAGTTGATAAAGCCGTTATCTGCTCGTCAAGCTCGCTGATATTCTGCTTGAAAATCTCGACAATTTCTACGGCGTTTGGATTGTTGAGTATGTCTTTGATTTGCTTCATCGGGATTTGCAGTTTACGCAGAACAATGATTTGCTGCAGACGTCTTACAGCCGTTTCATCATATAATCTATACGGGGAATTTTCTTTGCGCGAACTTTTTATCAAGCCGAATTCTTCATAATAGTACAACATTTGCCTCGAAATACCGTAATCCAATGATATTTGCCTTATGCTTATTAATTCCATAATTTTTACCCTTTCTGTTTCCTTGACGCTAATTATACAACGTAAAACGGCTTACGAGTCAATGAATATTTTATGAAGAAAATATAAATTTTGAGCTTCAATTCTATCAAAATACAGCGGGTTTAAACGTCCACATCTGACGTTTCGCAATATCCAGAATATTTGGGACTCTGAAATCTTCCCGGTGGATAATCCACCCAGACCAGTCGTCGTCGGTTGTTACGCGCTCGGACGGGCATAATCTGCTCTTTGTTGGCGCGTAATCTTTGTTTAAAAGAGCCTGCGAAAGAATTACAACCGCATCCAACGGCGAAAGTTGCATATTATCGACATTAAACGTATCAGGTAAAACCGCAAGTTTATTATCTTTGTTTGTTTCAAAAAACTCAAAGACCGTTTTTGCAAGATTATGTGTCGCGGTAGAGTTCAGATTTTCGGATATTTCAGACTTCACGCCGTTTTCCGGTCCGTAAGCAAACGAGGCGGTCAGAGGCTTATTCAACATTTTACGTGCCACGAGCGATAATCCCTCAACGGCTGATATGTTGTAACCGTCCTTGACAAGACAATCGACATTGCATTTCGCCGCGTTTTCTGCCCATACATTAACTATATTTTGGGGGATTTCGCCTTTTTTTGACGCTTCGAGTTTAAGCAAAGTCGATGGACTTATTATGTTCACATTTTGTTCGCACAGGAAATCTATAAAATTGCCAATTTGTGCGATTAGTTTAAGCATTTGCTCAATAGAACGGAGCGGCGCGGGTTTCCAGTCCTCACGAGCGGGATTTTTGCCCCTCGCGAAATTTAAATCGTAAAATTCCGTGCATGAAAATTCGCAGGGGTGATAGAAAATATTCAGGAAAGCAACTTCGTCGTTTTTATGTTCTTCGGCAAAAGATTTAAATTCTTCTTTAGCGTCGCGCATATTTTTTTCGTAATCCGAACTCAGCCACATTCTGTAAAACGGAACATCTAAATAATTGAGCAGTCCGCCGAACCAGTAGGGCTTCTGTCCGCCGTCGATTACATTGTGCGAATCCATATACACTGGTATACCCATTTTCGTAAGCGCGGGGAAAGCCTGCGGAGCCCATGTGTTGCCGGGCTGACCGTAGCAGACGCATTTTTTGCCGGTTATTCTTTCAACGTCTAAACGTCCGGGATTTTCGCGGACAAAGAAAGCGTCGCGCCCCTCAGTAAATCCCATAGTTTCGCAGTATTCAGCGATTGTCGGGTGTACGCTGTGGAATTCGGTGTGATAGCCAATGGAAAAGTTTTCGCAGTTTTGCAGTAAGTCTATAATATCATAGCGTTTGCGGCGTTCGAGCATGCGGGCTTTTTCCGCGACTAATTTGAACGTGACGGGGACATTTTTTTCTTTTAGCATAACCAACAGCCCGTAGAGCGCGTCGTCGGCTTCGGGCGTGATGAAATCCTCCGTGTCAAACCAGAATTGTGCGTATATTTTCATAATATGATTTCTCCTTTTTTTGATTTTTTGTGTTTAACGAGATTATATCATATTTATTTCGGTTTGACAATATAAAAAAACGTTTGACAATCATAAAAATTTATGATATTATTATGATGTTAAAAACTATATATAATTTTTGTAAGCGGAGCGGCGAAAATGGATTACGCACTGGAGATGTTTTTTGATAAAAGCACGGAACAAAAGATATTGAATTATTTTACGGATATAAAAGAACTCAATATCAGTTCTTATATGATTGATGTTGATGCCCGTCCGCATATAACGATAGGCTGTTTTAAAGACATTGATATAATCCGCGCAAACGATGTATTAAAAAATTATTGTGCGATACTTGAAAATTTTAAAGTTAAATTAGACAGTATCGGAATTTTTACACATCCTAAAGCATGTGTTTTCCTTGCGCCGATTGTAACTGAGAGGCTGCTTGAATTGCATAAAAGTTTACATAAAGAATTTGATTTTTGTTCTGTGCAGGGATTTGAATATTATCTTCCCGATGCATGGGTTCCGCATTGCGCGGTAGATATTTCTTCTGATATTGATGTTGTGCGCAGGTCAGCGGAATATCTTATGAAAAGTTTTCAACCGTTTGAAGCTGAAATTACAAATATAGGCTGGGTTGAGCTGACAAAACCTGTTAAAAGACTGGAGAGGTTTGAATTAATAAAGAGAGGCGATAAATAATGGGAAAATTTAGAGTCGGAGTAAGGTCTTTAGTTATATATAACAGAAAAGTCTTATTAATAAAAAGAAGTGATGAAGAATATGCTTGGGAATCTCCCGGCGGTCATTTGGAGTTCGGCGAAGATTTGCATACCGCTCTGCGGCGTGAAATTAAAGAAGAAACCGGGTTAAATGATATCCGCATTGGAAAACTGCTTTTTGCCGTAACTTTTATAGGTTCTGAACAACAAGATGTCGGTCTTTATTATTTAAGTTACGCAAATAGCGATAAAGTAACCCTATCAGATGAACATACAGATTTTATTTGGGCTAATAAAGAGCAAATGAACTTGTTGAGTAAAGGCATGGTAAATGAATTGGAAGCAAATTCTGTTTTTTTAGATTCATTGGAAATTGATTAATATTCACTGTTCACATAAATTTACATAAATCACGGAGGTCAAAATGCGAAACTTCTAATTTTTTTCGTTTTATAAAAAGCAAATATAACTATATAATCTAAATAATTTTGTTTAGGTTTGGTTCTATTTTGCAGATTTTATTGGAGTAAAAATTAGGAGGGATTTTTTTGTTATTGTCAAAAATTCAAAATATAGAAGTATCTTATGGGATTAACCTGCTTTTTAAACTTGACAAATTGGAAATATTCGAGTATGATATAATCGGAATAGTCGGGAAAAATGGTTGTGGTAAAACTACACTGTTGAATATGATCGCCGGTTTGCACGAACCCGATTTGGGGTATGTGAAAAATTTCTGCGACTTCGCGTATTATCGTCAGTTCAACGAAAATACAGAGGATAAAACTCTGAGCGGTGGAGAAATCACAAAGATTTTTTTGTCCGACGCGATAAATAAAAACGCGCCGTTGCTGTTGTTGGACGAACCCACGTCAAATCTCGATATTTCGTCGATAAAATTATTAGAAAAACAGATTTTAAATTATAACGGCGCAGTTGTTTTAATTTCGCATGACAGAAAATTATTGGAGAACGCCTGCACAAAAATCGTGGGCATAGAAAATAAGACTGCGACGGTCTATGACCGCAACTATGCGGAATATCTGGATTTAAAAGAAAAAGAAGCCGAGCGCGCGGAGTTTCTGTACGAGGCATACAACAAAGAGCGCAGACGGCTGATAGAATCTATCCGGGAATCGCAGTCGAAGTCAAAATCGGTCAGAAAAGCTCCCAAACGCATGGGAAATTCCGAAGCGCGTCTTCATAAACGCGAAGCCGGCGAACGAATGGAATCTGTCGAAGCCGGCGCAAACGCTTTAAAAACCCGCTTGGAAAAATTGGAAGTCCATGAAAAGCCGAAAAAAGTGCGTAAAATCGGCATAGAACTAAAAGATTCAACATCAATAGAACATTATAAAGGCAGATATATAATAGAGTGCGAAGATTTGACCGTCGCGTTTGACGATAATGTTCTGTTTGAAAACGCGATTTTCAGAATCAAAACCGGAAGTAAGACCGCGTTAATTGGCGACAACGGGAGCGGCAAAACCACGCTGATTAAAAAGATTTTAAATGGCGAATGTGAGAATATACGGCTGAACGCGAAAAATGTCGCGTATTATTCGCAGGGGCTTGATATTTTAGACAGTTCTGCAACTATACTCAATAACGTAATGCTCGAAAACGCTTTTACAGAACTTGAAGCGCGCAATATTCTCGGACGGCTCGACATCCGCGACGACAACGTAAACAAAAAAGTCAAGGACATAAGCGGCGGCGAAAAAGTCAAAGTATGCTTTGCGAAGATATTCACCAAAGGCGCGGATTTGATTATTTTGGACGAGCCGACGAATTATCTTGATATAAATACGACGAAAGTCCTCGAAGATATTATAAAAGAGTACGACGGCACAGTTCTGGCTGTTTCGCACGACAGGAGTTTCGTCGAAAATATCAGCGACAGCGTGCTTGAAATAGACGCGAACAAGAAGAAAATAAAATATTATGACACGGGCTATAGTGAAATTTGAAAGGCGGTATTTTAATTTATGAAGACCTTAAAACAAATAATTTCTGTCATACTGTTGCTTGCATTTTTGATGTCAACTGTTTTTAATATTTTGTTTTTATTTAATAAAATCGGCGAAGTAATGTTGCAGGTCGGACTTGTAATTCTTATATTAGTCGCGTTTTTAATAAGCGTGTTGGGAATTATTATAAAGAAGATAAAAAAAGATGACAGAGTTCGTATAAATGTTATAACTCCCGCACAGGAACTTGGGATTTTATATACAGGGATGCTTATAATCTGGGCGGTAACATATTTTATTGCGGTAATTTTCAAGTAATTTAAAAATTTTAAATAAAGAGAGGAAATTTAAAGATGAATCAACTGCATATGGTGAAACTGAACATGAACGATATTCCAGACGCGCATATTCCTGCAGAATACGAGCTGAGAGTTTTAAGACCGGAGGAAAAAAACAAGTGGGAGGAATTATGCAATAAAATGTTCGATTTTAAAAGCACTTTTACGGAAACGCTCGAAGGAAAAAGAGGTTATATTGCAGACGGCGTTTTGGGAATATTTCACGGCGATAAACTTATCGCCACAGGGACTGCACTATTAGATTACAATCAGAACGGCTACGGATATGTGCATATGATAGCGGCGGATTCTGATTATTCCGGCAAAAAATTGGGGTATGAGATTGTCGCGGCAGTTTTGCGCCGTCTTCGCGGCGGCGACTTTGACAAATCCGAACTGACGACTGACGATTTCAGGCTTCCGGCAATCAAAACATATTGTAAACTCGGCTTTGTCCCGGATTTGTCCGTTGATGAAACAATGCGCGAACGTTGGGAAAATTTATATAAAACATTCGGTTGGGAATTGACGGAATATATTTGACGTATGATTTTGATAAAAAATAAAAGGGGATGAATACAATATGGAATTATTACCTGTAGATTTGGAACGGTTTTGGAAAGATGATGAAATTGCGCATGAAGACAATTGTTTTTCACTAAAGGCGGCGCAGGTCGCGTTAGGCGTCAGAATGAGCGACGAATGTGTGTTTGCGGAACTCGGAGAAGATGGTACGCCGTGGTCGCATACTCCGTTGGAACGAAGAATAGAACTAAACAAACGTTACAACGACAAAGCAGAAAAAATCGTGGGGAAGCGGCTTTTGAACGAAAGATTTGCGCCGCCTGAATCTTATCTGCCCGAGGTAAAACGCATAGGCGAAGTTTTCGGCGGAAGATATGTATGGTTCAACGAAACTGAATGGCTGGAGAGCGATATAAAAACCCCGAAAGAGCTTGAAGCGCTGCTTGATAAAATAGGTAAAATGGATTTGCGAGAGTTTATGCTCCCTGCGGATTGGGAAGAACAATGCAGAATAAAGTTCGAAAAATACGGAACCCGTCCGGGAAGCTGGCACGGCGTACGCGGACCGATAACTCTTGCCTGTTCTATATACGGCATAGAAAATCTTATATATCTTATAATGGACGAACCTGACCTTGCTAAGCGTTTTTCCGATACAATCGCCGACGTAATCATTAAGATGACTGAAATAATGGATATTGAATCGCGCGGTTCGTCATACGATTCCGGTTTCGGTTTCAACGACGACAACTGCTGTATGTTAAACGACGAGATGTACGATTTTTTCGGCTATCCGATACTGAAACGCGTCTTCGACCGATTCTGCCCTGAACCTAAGCGCTTCCGTTATCAGCATTCCGACAGCGCGATGGGACATTTAATTCCGATTCTCGGCAGACTGAATTTTCACGGGGTAAATTTCGGACCTACTGTGACAGTGGATAAAATCAGGAAATATATGCCCAAAACCCGTATAGACGGCTGTATAGCTCCGTTTACGTTTATGAACAACGACCGCGGCAAACTCATAGCGGAAGTAAAACGCGACTGCGAAATGGCGAAACAGTACGGCAGGGGATTAAATCTCACGACCGCAGGTTCTATCAACAACGGTTCGTCGCTTGAAAGTATGCGTGTAATTATGTGGGCAATCTGCGAATACGGGAGATATTAATCTTTACTCTTAGCGCTAATTGATTTACAGGGAAGGCTGGGGTTTTTGCATAAATAATTTTTGCAGAAAATAATTTATTTGAGATTGTGATTTAACATAAAAACAAACGGTAAGGGCACAAAATTTTGTGCCCTTACAATTTACAACTTGTGTATTTACTTATTGCTTATTATTTCTTATCTGCCGGTTTGTTATCGGTTGGTTTTTTTCTTGTTACAAGAATGATAATTACTACTATAACTATGACAACAACGACAACGATAATAATAATTATAACGACATTGCTGTTGCTACCGCTGTTATCTGAAGCGGCAGTTGTTGCGGCTGTATCGCCGGATACTGCTGTATCGCCGGCATTTGCAACGGTAGTGTCTGCGGCTATAGTGGTGGGAGCTTCGGTGGTTGCAGGAGCCGCTTTAGCAAAATCCATGGCTTGGAAGTTTATGTTTCCGTCAGGAAACTCAACTTTGATAACATGGCTTCCAGCAGTCATAGCTACGCTGCCTACCGGCACGCTGTCATAAGTCTGCCAGCCGGCGTTGGTCGAGGCGCCGTTGCCTATTAAAGTGCCGTCATAATATATGTTGACTGAGCCTGCCGGGTC
>Ga0123357_10002682_pt1 | contig 20041 bp, 8 predicted proteins | sample TergutEmb28metaG_FD_89873 | JGI IMG/M metagenome (GOLD analysis project Ga0123357, IMG submission 89873) | Embiratermes neotenicus P4 segment gut microbial communities from Petit-Saut dam, French Guiana - Emb289 P4 | ecosystem: Host-associated > Arthropoda: Insects > Digestive system > Gut ...
AAGAAGAAGAAGAAGAAGAAGACGAAGAAGAATGGGAGGAGGAGGTGGAGGAGGAGTAGGACCAAGAAGAAGGGGGTAAACTGAGTTAAATACTAAAGCACAAATCTCTATCAAAAAGATACCACGTTGTAGAACCAAGCATATATATGACAATGCAATCCCTAAACTTGAAGAAATCGGATGGGATTTATGTGGTGCGGAACAAGGTCAAGATGAGTATCCTGCAAACAGGGCAATTAAACTTCGGTTTCCATAAAATGCGGAAAATTATTAATTAGAATATACACTATTAGGTTGGCGAAAAGAACTCTTCTCCACATGTGGTGCATTAGCTGGTTTCGCTGATACATGATCAGTTAACGAGTATCAAGGCTGATATTTAAGGATGTTGTTAAAATAAATAGAAATAAGTAAGTAACTGTGTAATTAACAAAGTAGAAAATGAAAGTATAAATTGACTGTGGTGAGTTCTTCTTAACTTCACACCTTAATAACTATCCTAAAAACTTGATAATATTTCAGTCGAAGAGAACCCTTCTATGGCGATTTAACGTCGTCGATGGCACTAAAATGTGCTTAGGGTATTGATGTAAAGTTCCAGAGAATTTATCCCATTTTAACCAAATTTATTTTTTCTCGACAGATATTCATGTAAGTTGCTGCCAGTAGGAGCGGACAGGCGGACAGACAGAGACAAGGATTTGACGAAGGCAATAGGCTATGCGTTTTTCAGGACTACGTTAAGGCGCCTGAAACATGTTATGGCCAGTATTGAAAGTGGAGTAAATGTAAATTTTAAATTAAGGCGAAATATTGCGGTTGAACGTTTTGAATTCCGAGACGGAGAAGATATAACTGGCTTCTCCAAAACGTGTACAATTCTTCTGGCACCCACCTAGCTATTTATTCAACTGGCACCGGGGGCGCTTTGCAAGGGGAAAGCTGAGGGGTTTGAAGCCGAAGAATCACATTCATCTAGCGCCAAGGTTAAGAATGCCTGCAGCTATAACTCCACTGGTCCTGTACGCCGTCACAGCGTGTACACAAGAACTGTACCCTAATCTATAAGCTACTTGCGACTGCTTTCTGTCATAATTAACACATGTTTTACCTACAAAAATAAACTGAAATAATGCATATCAAATTTACATATGTATTTGCATTAGATAGAAATTTTGAAATTTTAATACCAAGAAGAGATCGTTCAGTCACAACTGCTAAAGTCAGCATTACTAACCAGCTTGAACCCGGCAGTGACTTCATCAGATCATTATACTTTTAGGGATGCATGACTTGTCAGCTCTTCTCTATAAAGCTTAGTGCGACATAGTAAATGCCCTGACTCGCTAACAAATTGTTGTCGGCCGTCACGTATCTATGACTGAAGAATTACAGTGATTTAATATAATTATTACAAAGTTTGTTGTAACGATAGTACGATGCTGTGCTGTCTACTGTTTATTCAAGGTAAGGCATATTGACTGGTAATCTAAATTTACTTTATTTCGAGTTGAGCAGTTTGGGAATTATATTTAGACTTTATTCCAAATTTACGCGTTTTGATTTATAGAGACAGAGAAGGACAAGTTAATTATCTAAATAACTTACACTTCACTTTGGCACAGTTTGATTAAGTTTATATTTATTATTTTCTTATTTATTGTTATAGAATATTTAGTTTTACAAAATAGAATATAGATTTTTACTTTTATCCAAACTGGGATTGAATTAAACGATTGTTCTGCGAATCCTTGAGTCCTTGCTATAATTACATTTGCCAAATCTCTTTGGCTGGTGGCAGCAAAATTCTACCGTAAGTTCTAGTGTCTTTTCCAGGGAAAACTTGATGGAAGTCAAGCCATCATTTTGGTAGGAAAGCACTACACTATATTATAGTAAATTTTTACGATCGTGTCTCAATTTAGTTGGGAAATTGACTCCAGGTACCGAATATTGCAACCAGTCCTACAAATGCAACAAAGTTAAAACTGAGTAACCACATTCTGTTGAAAGATTTGTTTCCTTCGTACATAAAATCGCTGCAGGCAGTGTGCTGGATATCTGAAGCACGGCTTCAAGCACCCTTCTAGCGTATTCTTAATAAGAAAAAGTGAAGAACACTTTGTTCGTCCCCTTCAGTTCTCTTGCAATGGGTATCTCTTAGATAAATTTCACAGAATACCGGGTGTACATGAAAGGCTTTCACACATTAACAATGATGTTAGCTTGTTGTAGAAAAACTTTAAGAAAATGTAGCTTGTTATTTTTGACAACAAAATATGTTAAATGTGCTTATGGTACGTTCGGTACCGAACTGGAAATGGTTTAAATTACAGGAAGTTAAAGTTGGCTCTCTATTCCTGTCCTCTAAATATTTGCATAGATATGGGTTTATTTTAAAATTAGTAGACGCAGGCCAAATTTTTGTAATGATTTCTGGGTTTATAAATTGTTCATGTTAATTACTTTAGAAAGAAATGAGCTTTTATTGTCAAATATAATAAGCAACAGATATATATAACATAAATTTAATATAATAAACAAGATATATATATAACATAAACAGTCAAGAAATTTGAGTGTTTTCATTATTTTTTAAAGGAAAATTTAAACAATAAATTAGCTCACGTCGAGAGTAATACGACGTTTTCATAATGGAAAGCATTCAGTGTTTTTAACCTCAACAAAATCTTGACATGGGAAACGACGAAAGTAAATGTTGAAGTTGGTGGGTGGTTGTGATTAACTGCATTTGATTTCAAATTGTGACTTTTCTAATATTACAGTATTATTTAACTAACTATGCAAATTGTTTGTTACGAAACATTTATCTGATTTACACAACAGGAAAGAATGCTGAGGAGGTTATAGATCACAGATCACAGGTCACAAGTCACACCTCTATTTCCTTCGTCCAACAGCTTTAGTTCGAACATTTGGTAGAATATTAAAGAATCTTGACAGTGACTTCTTGGTTACTGAATTTTGCCTGAAGCTGACATATTTTTATTTCCTACAAACTTTAATAACAAAATGGCTGACACGAAATTTTGCGGTGAGGAACAGAATAGCGCCCCGTCCGAAATCAAATAGTTTTAATGAAACTAAAAAGGCAATCATTGGCCAGTGCTGTCTTGGCGTCCTCATTTTAGCTTGTCAGAGTAACCCTGATGTTCTTCATCTTCCTATAGGTATAATGTTTATGCTGGCGTTAATTTAGTTAACGGCTTTGTATTTAGAAAATTATTCTGCGAATATGATTGGGCTATAAAAATTTTCCTGTCTGCTATTTTATGCTGATTCTTACCACTTAACAAGTCGAACAGGTAACCAGTAATTATAACAGGAAGTATGAATTCACAACCGTAGATTTTAGAATGCTATGTGTAAAGCATGCCCAAGATATAACAACTGTTGGTTGTCTTGGTGCAAAAATAATTTAAGCTATACAACTTCGGAACCACCTGGTAGGTAAAGAAGTGAAGCTTGAGCAGCAAGTTTGGACTGCGTCTGGCCCCACCCGACCGCACCCTTACTCTGCAGATGACATTCATTCTTACCATACAGTCCAACCATGAAGACTAATGACACCACGGTAGCCTAGCTGTCATGGAAATGAGCATCTTTGTTAAAACCCGTCTGTTGAATGACCGCCCGCTTTTATGAATAGCCTAACATGTCTTTCATTTTATCGCTTGAGCTTGCTTGCTTGCTTGTTTCGTGAACAGGTTTGTGTGCATATTTGAATAATATGAAAAGAATGATAAACAAAACCCTGCTCGTTGACCGCTGGAGTCGCCATCTCTTTAAGGAACTTCAAACTTTTATATGTTTGATAAAACATTAAAACTTTCAGTCGATAATACAGAATCCTGAAGTATAGAATGTACTGGATGTTACAGCAAATTAATTACGGTGTTCCGTCTTCCGTTGTGTTGTTAGTGTAGCCTGTAAATATATATAATATTTTGTATTTGTGGAATGTAAGAAGATTTTCTCAAGACTTTAGACTGTATTCGTAATTGTAGAACTTTATTAAATACGCAGACGATATCAATTATTTTTTAAAAATTACCTTAATTTTGAAAATGAAATTTTAAAACACAGGCTTAAAATATTTATGTATATTAGCTGCAGATATTGGCGATGCTCTCACAGGTTCAATAACCATTTATACCCACATTTTCCCCCCAGTTCTACAGGGTGCACCACTCTACTTGTAAATATGTTTGTTATTATTGTCCATTGAGCCACAAGAAACATTCTGCTTGTACATAAAACAACTGATACAAATTTTCACGTTTGTAAACACAGAACGTAATTAGGTCTTAATTTCAAGAATAAAAAATGTGTTTATGTGGCAGCCGTTAATGTGTCCTGTTGATTGTTTTTACAAGAATAACATCAGATTGATGTATTTGTATAGCTCCAAGTTTGTTTCTGCTAAGCAAACAAAGTATCAAGGAATACGGGTCAAAAATTCCTACAAATTACGGTTGTCTCAAGTAGATTTTCAGCAGCAAAACAGCTTTAAACACAGACGGTTCCATCGCAGATACAATAAAAGAAGCTGCAGTGACTGGTCCTAAAATTCTACACAGTTTGTTACGTGAGGTCAGTCAGTCAATTTATATTGTTTTAAGACTCTGAAGACTGACATTCATTTATATGACACCATGTTTTAGTTCTTGCCTCACAGATAAAGTTTAATCAGCAATTAATTTCTGCATATTCCAATAATTATAAGAACAACACCAATATAATACATGACACAGTGCAGAAGTTCTGATGCTAAGTAAGTACATAAGTATATTCTTTATAAAATATTATATACTTAACATTTGTCTGTACACTACAGTAAAGTAGAGAGTCATATAAGGTTTGTTGGTCAAGTTCTGCATTCGTGAATCGGTATTTTCTTCTGTCCGCAGTTAAAATTTCAATATGCTGTGCAGTCCCGATTCCTCGATTCTTCGAGTCCCGATTTTTCGAGTTTTTCCATCGTCTGAGCTGATACGGTATAGAAGAAATCGTTTCTATGGACATTAGTAATTTAGTTATTGCATATTTCTGTGCGCGCCTTCTTCTTTCGGGCATTGCTGTACTCCGTTTTAGTATTTTAGTTGCGGTTTCTTTTGTGTTTTTATAAGATATATATATATATATATATATTAATGGACACTGACAATGAAAGATTATGTACAAAATATTCATCGAAATCCGTATATTTCGAGCTCTTCTGTAATTTGTGGCGACCCCGGTCACACCCACCTCTAATATGCAGTGCATCTACCGTATTTGCATAAAACTAAATTAGAAAAATAAAATAGAAATTTGTAGTTCACCTAAACGCCTGAAATTTGTTTGAAAATGTTCGTCAATATTAGGTTCTGTCACATTTCGAAACCCAGAATTAATGGATTGAGTTCTGACTTTGATAAATTTTGAACATAAACGACAAAGTTTTCCAGCGCGTTTATAGTCCGAATTTCTAAGGGAGAATAAAGAAGGGTTTCGTAATATTACAAGCGGAAAGACTGGGATACAACAGTTGTTTATACGAAGCAATATCTTGGAGAAAACTGGTGTCTTCATATTTCTGTTCGTGAAAGTTTGCCTCTTCTGGGACATTACAAGTATGTCTTACCAGTTGACACGGTGTTGTTTATCGAAAGTAATGAAAATTTTAGAGTATTTTATTGAAGATGGATTTTGTATTACGATATAAATTACTTTTAAGAGTCCTAAAATTATATTTCCTTAGAGGAAATAGAAATATTTTTCAATGCAATGAACTTTGTACGAGATCTGCGCTCTTCTGGCTTATTACACAGCGAGAAGTGGTAGTTTCTTACCGACGTTTCGGGACAACGTATCGTTACCATTTTCAAGGGGCAAGATTTCTGGATTTGGGAATGATAGGTTGTCCCGAAACGTCCATGAAAGTTATTACTACTGACTGCGTAATTACCCAGAAGAGCGCCGTGCTTATCGAATTCGCGGCGGTAGCCTGAAGTCACACAATTTCCCACGACTTTCCACATTCCAAAAGACGCAGCGACTTATTTGTGTTCATGACAACAGTACTCTAATACAATCGCTCGAAACCCATTTTTGTCATAAGCTGACGGATCCACAGAAACGATATATGATTTATGGTTTAACTGCTTATCGAAAAATCTCTAGACTATAAAATTATTAGCATTAAATACAGTGAAATTTTTGCCGTTAACATGAATACAGCAAACCTGGCCGTTTGCCGTCACCTATACAGACTTCTCATGCCATAATAATGCAGTGTCCAACGATAGAACAGAACAGACCTTCCTAACTTACTGTCGTACAATTGCAGCAGCTACAAGAAAACACACTGCTTAATATTTTTCCTGTAAACTGTCTCTGAAGAACATTATAGTCTTAATTAAATATCCGTTTTATGTTTCCATCCAAAACGATAAATCCTACTGACGATTGTCGTCAAGAATGTCACCTCAACTGGGATACAGTTTCGACTTTAAAAACCGACACTTCGTAGCATTCCAGAAATCAGATTCATTAGCAACGCTGCTCTAGGAGTCTAAAATATAGCGTTGTATTACTCTACGGCAAATACCTTCTCAAAGTTTCTACCTGGATGGCGATTCTTTAATTTGAGCGGCTTTTGTGGATAATTGTTACACCACCGACTGATACAGTCAGGACTCACTGTGTGCACCATTGGCCAGACCGGTCAAGGGCGAGGGAAGGCTGTGGCTTTGTTACAGCGCTGTTCATTCTTGAACCTCCAGTTCCAACCCGGCATTTCACAGCTCTCAATGAGAAAGAACTGAAGACATATCACGCTTCTCAGACATGAGGTAAAATCAAGAAGTTTCTAAAGAAATTATAAATATACACGTAATTAAGGTTTGAAAAGTATGTGGCTTTATGAACGTCCAAATTATTATTAAAATACAAATTAAATAATATACTGCTCAGTATTTTCGATATAATGAACGTGTACCTTCAAAATGGTCCCATGAATTTCTTTCGTCCGAATATATTCCTATGTACAGTCAGTAAATCTTCTGGATTTTATAGCGGCTGCAGCCTTCTGTACTTCTGACTTACGGATAATGGAAATGTTAATAAGCAAGGATTTGAATTATATTCCGCAATTCTCAGATCGAATTTATGTGTGGCAGCAACATTTCTAAAATCCGGCAATTCATTTTTAAGCAGTGAAAAATGATTTTATAGTAAGTACTGCGCGTTAATTTTGACATACTGCAAGCGTCATGAAAAAAACTAAAATAAAGACACTTGCAATTTATTCGCTTGTAAATTTGACATTTTTAAAATGGGTTATAATACTGCGTGAACAGGCGAATTTTAATAAAAGTGCGCCATATTTTAATACGTTTCTAGGGGAATAAGATTGAAAGGTTGTGACTATTGACTGGAAGTACACAAACATCAACTGCACACAGCTCCATCTTCTGAAGAACAATTTTTACATCACAGTTAAAATTTTGTGAATGTAGGCAACCTCTCTTCAGTGATCTTTCGAACGGGCCTTAGTAGTTAGATGCCTCCCAAAATTTTCACAAAAGTTTCTATCAGAAAAATACGCGCTAAGAGAAGTCCATAAAACCGGCATTAATTACAAAAATATTCGATAGCATTTCGTGTCATTGTCAATTCTTCATCTTAATTATCTCTCTAACATTTAGACGCACCATATATGGACACAGAGCTTTCATGACTTTATCCCTATCTTTCTCTTATAAAAGATTCAATATTACAGGAGCTTTCCGTCCTCTACACAAGGCCGGATTATTTCTTAGCCTAATAGGAAATGTGCATAGAAGTGGTGGGTAAAATATTCAATGTATCTGAGGGAAATACTTCAAGAGAATTGGAAATGAACTTGACTCGTGTTAGTGTGAAGTGGTAGAATTTTATTTAGCAAATGTGTAAGCTACTAGGATGTTAGTTAATTACAGAATTTCCTCATAATATCTGGCGTTTAAGACATTGCATTCTACTGAAATAATCCTAATTTTTAATTCTGAATTTTGATTTGAGTTAAAGACATTTTGAGCAGATGAATAGAAAGTCACAGGTTATATTACTTTCCTGTAAATGCCTTAGTCTGAACATTTCCATATATTCTAGCTTTTAGACATTCTTTACACCAATATTTTGAAGTTTGAAATGTTGATATTTATTTTAAACTTTACGTATCCTTTCAATGAGCAGTTTGTATGTAACAGAATTACAAGTTTTTTAATTACTTCAATACATTTTCTTGTAAGATAAAAACAAATGTATCATTTATTTTACTTAAAGTAATTCAAATTTTTCTGGTTTATCTTACCACCTCCATGAAACTTACATTTCAAAAAGAAATCAATGGGGTAGCCATTTATCACAGAACACAAAGTGTAATGTACTAATTCATTCATAAAACACTCATTTGAAAACGTTCAAATATTTACTACTTCATTTTTGTTCAATGTCTATGCCATTTCATACAGTAATTTATATAATATCACGAAAACCTAATACTTCCTCATATAAACAAGAATTTCCCAGTACCTTATGGAAGCCGAGTATTCATTACGATGCTCAAAACAGCCAGCCACTCTTCCAAATCCCGAGTCAGATAAATTAATTCCACACCATCCATCTAGGATAATGTTACACTTTGGAGATATTAAAATGTCATCTTAAACAAATTTAGTTATACTGACGAATAGAACACCGAAAATTGCACAACTTTTTGTGACTCGACTTTAGAAGCTGAAAAAGCTGTAAGGATATGTGATATATTAAAAGGAAAAATTTGAGTTTATTGCTAGTACTTATTGTATAGATTTAGGAAAGTACTCTTAAAATTTAGGCCTAATATTATTAATAACTCAAATCAACTCTATGTAAGAAAAGTAGGCCTAAATATGCTATTCCTGCAGTGGCAGCAACATGGTGTTTGTGTGAGAATATTTGGAAATAATTGTAATTAAATTCGCATAATATTATTTGAAATATTGAAATATTATTTACAGACCAAGTGTTAGCAAATTATGAAATCAGAATCTCCAAGGTCATTGTATTTATTAATACATATAAATTAAATACTTCTATATTAAATATATAGGAATAAACATGTAGTCTACATATTCTTCGTGATATGACAGTGGAGATATTTGACGTACAAATTCATAAACGTACAAGTCATAACCTATTTATAGCTGTGTTTTAACCTATACATATTTTGCGGTAAAAAAGGCAGACCTTCAGTAAATTAAAAAAATTGAAACATTCTTTCCAGAAATATTGAATTTTGTAAAGTTGTGCTTGCATAATATATTCCGACATTCAATACTTATGATCCTTTTAATTATTCCGGAAAGAAATATAAATTATAAAGGCTGACTAATTAAGGAATATTTCTTTATAATACCTTGCATTTAGTGGCCACGATTTGTGTCTAAATCTCACAAGAAACTTACACAAACACAATTCATATACAATATCTTGTGTGAATTTTAAATAATCCTGGAAGGAAACAAGATCGTGTACAGTTACTGGGAGAAACGAGTGAAAATCCTCTGTATAAAAACTGCTCAAAAAATTAGTTAGAAAAGAAACATAAAAATGTGAAGCAAAAGTTTGGTTACTCCCACAGATACAGTCTTCTGAGGTTAAAAGTTCCGTTAAGACATGTACAAATTTCCCAAATAGTACGAAGGGTACACAGATTTTAATGTTACGTTTATTGGACCGTGCATCATTGTGATAGTTTAAGAATAAAAGACCAACTTGATACCACTTGCTATTTTATTTCACTTCTTATGTGCTCAACATGTTTCGGACATAATATATCCATCATCAGCAGCTTGCGACTATTCTGTTGAATTATCACATTGGTCGTATTGTTCTTGGTTCGATGTGTGTTGGTGTGGTTGAGTTGGAATGGTATCCGTGTTGCAGGCTTCACTCCAACCAAACCACACCGAAACTCCAACACACGTCGAACCAAGAACAATACGACCAATGTGGTAATTCAACAGAATATTCGCAAGCTCCTGATGATGGATATATTAATGTCCGAAACACGTTGAGCATATAAGAAGTGAAATAAAATAGCAAGTGACATCAAGTTGGTTTTTATTCTTCAGCTACCAATGTTAATGTTAAGAATGATACAGCTGAATAATCAAAATAAACATCAATATCTGCTTAATTTTATCGAACGTAATTTTTAGTTCCACAATTCCGAGTTGCAGAATGTACTTTGTAATTTTATCTTACAAAGAAGAAAATTAATTAGTCCTATCTATATTATGTTTGTACGAAGGGCTGCATTGCATTACCAACCCTTCCCGCTAAACTTTTATCTTTCTAAAAATGGCGATGTACCGGCATGTATTGTGTAAATATTACAAGTGCGTCTAGCAGCCATATCGACATGGTAGTCACGTTTTTGTGTTTGCAACATGTGCCATACATTTTAGCCTATAAACTTCAGTGCTTCACAGCCATCCGTGATGGAACTTGGGGATATTTCTCCTACTTGAAACGAGAGATTATTTACGTACAAATATTTTCAGTGAGGCAGATAAGCTTATGATATTTTGTTCTTACAAATAACACAGTAATTGAAACACCAAACTGTTTTGCAGAACCCATGTGCAGAAAATTTCATGCAACAAAATTAGTAGCGACATTTTGATATTTAAATTGAAGAATCTAATTAGGCTTTTTAATAGGCGTAAGATAGTGACTATATTATGTGGCGGTAATTTTAAACACTGGAAAGAATAGAGGTAATATTACGTACCGTCTGGTGTAACCTTCAAAATCTCTGATCTCTGTCCACACAATGTTGCAAGTGTTTCCTATTATTCTCAAAATAATTTGGAATTACCGTTCTCTACGGTGTTAATATTTGTTTTGTGTATACAGCATGTTTCCTGTGAGGTAGAAAACGAATTTTGAAACAACTATTGCAATATCGGTCACAAATCTAATAAAAATGTTTGGACAAATCCCTTTTCTAAGTAACCTTTCATTAGATGAACTTTTCGTCATAAAATCTTACACATTATAGCCTTTACGGGATACTCTGTTACTATTCTACATAAACATTCAAGCAGTAAATGGGGAAGATAATTGAAAGAGAAGTTGACAGAACAAGCGGAAAAAGACGGGAAAATAATGAAAATGAAAGACTTTTTAAAAAACTAATTTCTTCTACTTTACTTATTACTGCGCGATTCGAGCGGTTTGCCTGAGTTTCCTACAATAATGCTCAAGCAGTAAGCATTGAACTCGGCATGCTTCAAGAAGTACAAGGACAACTTGATACAGCAAGCGACGTTGCTTTGCCAAGAAAATATACTCTACTAATGGTCCGCCCACTAATATAAACTTCAACGCGGAATATACTGCTGTGCCAATAATACTATTAACTGCTGCAAAACTGTATCATTTTCTCAAAAATGAGATATTTGCATGGGTTTAATGAGAAAGGAAGAACTAACAGTCCGGTAGAAGACTCCATGACAGTACCTGATGAGAATTAATACATTCAGATGAATTCGTATTTCATAAGGAAACAACATTCAATATATTATTTATCTGGAGTGATTTTGACATAATTACCTGATATTCGATCTTCTCTGTAATTTCAATTACTATTAACTCCTTCATGCACCGTGGTAATTAATTTTACCATTAACATAAAAACTAACAAAGAGATATATTGCGCATATAGGTTATGCAGGAAATTTTATAATTCTTAAAATACATGGAGATTATTTGCGGAAAAATGTCAACACATTTAAATCTGTATGTATTTTTATTCGTGTAGGAAATTATGTAGCTATGTACCCATATGTTTCTAAAAATGTTTGCATCACAGGGCTTAATTTCTTCTATAGGAATTTTAACTTCTGTCCCATCTGGCGCTGTGTATTTCCTTCTATGGTAAGGAAGTTTTGCATAAGTGCTAAAGATGAATAGGCGTCATTTAATGGACTATTTAACGTAGCGACATCTGCAGCCACATTCCTGTTCTGTAGTTCTAAGTCTAAATGTGGTTTTGTTGAAAAGTGTAAAATTATTTTAAAAAATACAGAAACTGGAAAGACACGCCTTAAAAATGGGCGTAGAAGAAATAAAAAGTCCTTTCGCGCATGCGTGGAGGCCATATTTTAAACTGAAATAACTAATAGTTTAATTTGTGCCAGTCATAATTTCTTATCTTGATCTGGCAGCGAATCGAGCGTCAGGTTTAAATTGAAAATTAATTATCACTTCCAATCAAATGTAGCTATAAAACGTTCTTAGAAATATGTCTAGGTAAGATATTTGTTTAAATTTTGACATTAGATTTCACGATATATTTGTTATTTGCTGTCAAATTTTAAAGAAATTTAGGTCTATTTTGAATTTTTAAAGTTTACCTTAGCAAGTTTACGAAACTCAAATAAACACAATATTGAACAAGATCTACTCACTAAAATAATCACTCAAAGGCGCGGACTTATCTAAGAATTATTTCAAATATGTGTTTTTTTTTTATTTTACGCAGCGTAGAACTGTACTTGCTTACCGACGTTTCGGGAAGTACTTGGTCCCACAAATACCACAGTCAAGCAGTCCAAGACGAATATTCTTCTCGGGCTGCTTGATCTTTGAAGCTGAAATCGATAGATTGTCCCGAAACGCCTAAAACTAACTACTATTCTACGTTGTGTAAAATCCCAAAAGATCGCAATCTTATTCACACACCGGCGGATGTCTTGTTCTTCTTACCGGTCCCACGAAAATTGACAAGAAACACAGAAACTGGAAAGTGCGTCCTCTTTTATCTTTCCTTTATCGATTTAAGAAACGGAACTTTTCATTTTAAACGCAGTATGTGAATGTGATCCCACTCAAGGAACTCGCAAACTCTGCGTACCGAACTCATATAAGAACAGAAACATTAAGGAAGTATGAAAAAAATATTTTCAGATCAAATTACAGTGAGAAAAACGAAGGGAATTACAACCAGAGAAAATCGCAGAGAAAAAATATAGAGATTAGAAAATTTTATATTTATCCTATCTTCGTGGTGACCGTAGCTGGATCGTATTTGGATTTAAATACCGTCAAACAAAAATTATTTGTGTTCTGCGATATGTAAATCGCCCGTTGTAGTAATCTGATCACAACATGTAATGAAAACGAAGCATTCCATGATTCTGAACTAACGATTGTTTAAAGAAAACGTGCTTAGACCTGTTTTGTTTATGAACTGGACAGAATCCTAATAGAAGTTCAGTGAGAAGTCAAAACGACACTGGCTTTATAGACAAAAAATGTGAAAATCACTCTTAATCAGAGAAGCGCTTGCTGGGAAGGTGCTCGATAAAAGCGCCTGAGGATATGAGCTTACACTTAACCATTCTACTGCACTGGTCTAATTACGATGCGCAGATGCGTCAATTTTTAATTATTTCCGCGCACGACAAGTCCGACGCTTGTACGTGTCTATACTTCAATCTTATCTTCATTTGAGCCAAATAATAAGTAAAACGGTAGGAAACTTTATAAAATGTTTGTGTGTAGACATGTTAGGCCTAAAATGGAAGTAAAGAGGGTTCCTTTGGAGGGCATCTCCAGTTGTTGGTCTAATCAATATTTGTCGTCTGAAGTTGCTTGTGGATTCTACCTGGAGTCGGTCCATTGTGCGATCGTCTGGATGCGCACACGGACAGACGGACTGAGCAGGCAGAGGAGGAGGAGGCGGCCAGATCAAGCAGCAGCAGTAGCAGCAAGACCAGCTTTCTACAATCATAATCATCATATTGATCCTTGTACTCACCTCTTGGTTGGCCAACAGACTTCCTCTCAAGCGAAGGGTAGGGGATTCCAGAAAGTTTTCTCGATCTTGACAGCTCCTCGTCAGCAGACCCGCCGATCTTCGTCGACCGGACTATATCCAACTCTCGGAACACTGCTAAAACTTTGCCGAAGCTGCAAATACTGTACAGCTACACCTGATGGTTCAATAACGGCCCACTCCACATACATACAACACTGCACACAATTTGTGTTGGTGGCGGTAGGCGGACAGGGGGGTGGGTGGGCAGGGGAGGGGCGAATGGCTCACATTGGTGACAGGCTTCGGTCATTGATTGTATTGTTATCACGTGGCTGGGGAGGGAGGGGGGTGGGTTCGCGAATCGCCGCAGTCCCGCCTGTTCCTATATGTGTATATGTGTGTGTTTTTATGCCTGAAATATTGGACATAAACAGTCATTTCATCGGGAAGTTGAAGCGGGTAGAGGGGTGAGAGGGTTTGGGGCCAATTCTCCCTGTACGTGATCATCGGATACTCTTTACTCAATAATCTTAAGAGACCCTCCAGGTTCAAAAAAGGAAAACAAGGTGAGACCCCAAAGAGGACTCCCTGAAGCAATGAGCAGGACAAATGTTAACTGACGTTGCGTCACAGAAGCATCAGGTTTCTGGTTTCACAAAGTTTTAACTTCAGAGTTGGTTTCCCAACTTTCGTGGAAATGTTAATAACATATAAATTAGTTCTTTTGTTGAGTGCGACGTGTTATTAGGAGGGAGTACCATTACAAAGGGATCCTTTTATAAATAATAGTTTGATAATTAATTAATGAATTATGGACCAGCAAATAATTTGTCAGTGAAATATTTCATTTTTCCTTCTTGTATAGAGGCCTAATGGTTTGGATTTTTACCCTTAGTTCCGCAAAGAAGCAATCTATTCCACACTATAAATCCAGACACTAAGGTCACAATAGGTGTACTACGCAACCACATAAGAATATACAAGCCGTAGAAGCTGAAAGAAATCGATTAAACATTTCAGGCCTGCAAGAGACCACTGCAGGCACTTCCCTTTCCTGATGGTCCCTGATTTTGTAAACAACATCATTTTGTTGAAAGGTTCCCAAACTTCACTTTGTTTCCTTTCTGTTAAGAATACATTTAACGTCAAAATAAACATGGAGTAAAGGCGGAACGATTCTAGCAGGGCAAAGTCAGTAGTTGGAGAGAATCAAGTCCCGATATAAATTTGTATACCACAAATTCCGTCCGGAGAGTCCCGAACACAAACTCGGTCCTCCGCGGCGAAAGACCGGTAAATAACTCTTTGAGTCATTTAAAATTCTTCGTATTTCACAAAGAATACAAAGTACTGCATTAAAAATGGAATTGTTAGAGCTATTTAGTTGTTTATTTTGTGAATTTTACAAAACCGGTAACCAAACTAAACTTAGACAATTTTGCAGGAATTGGTGGAAACAGAAATGACTCTTATAAAGGGCTAAATCCTCTGCCACAGTTTATATAGCAAGCTTCATCAAGGTTTAACCATTTACGATATTCTTGTGTCTAGGAAAGCGTAAACTGACGAAACGAAACAATTAAGTCATATGCTTCGTCCCTTTACAATTTTAGATTTCGGTTTCTTAAGTTTTAATCGTACAATGCATAGACATAATGTGTTGAATACTCACATTACGGTGATAATAAACAATGTTGATGATATGCAGGAGGATGACAAAATTTCTCCTGCAGGAACCTCCAACTTTCAGCTCCGAATAAATACCAAATCCAGGAAAAATGTGTTAGCCCTAGTCATGATCCAACTCACTACCTGCAACAAAGAGTAGGAAAAGTAAATCAAAATGATCTTGAATCTTTGTTCAATGGTGTTTTGTTTACTTTAAAAACCTTATGTTATACAGGGTGAGCATAAAGTCTTTCCCTGATTACAAATATTTATTTCAAGAAAACTACGTGGAATACAAACATACTTTATTTTTTACCACTATTTAAGCTAGTTTCTAAAATTTTATGTCATGTGTTTATTGTAACATTTGGTTTTAGGATGTAACATTTCCAAACAGGTGGATTGGGAGAGGTGGTCCGACACCCTGGCCACCACGATCGCCGGATATCACCCACCTTGACTTCATTTTATGGCGGTATGTTAAGGACAAAGTGTTTTCGACACCAGTTCCAGATATTACAAATTTGAAGGCAAGAATAACAGACCCTTTTGCTACAATAACTGAAGACATGTTGGAGAACACGTGGAGAGAAATTGATTGAGGAGAGAAATTGTTTGTCGATTAGACGTTCTCCGTGCAACAAAAGGAGCACATGTTGAAGTGTACTGATGTGTTGTAAAAAAATCTTGAGTTATATTCTGAAAAAAAAAGTTTGTATTCCACGTACGGCAGTTTTCTTGTAATAAATGTTTGTAATCAGGGAAAGACTTTATGCTCACCCTGTATATTGCTGGAAACAGATAATACGATTGCGCAAGACAGAATTTTTTTTATCAGGAACGCTTGAAACTTTCCCTGAAACTGCATGTGCTTTTTCTGTCAACCAGCCTAATGAAGCATGTTAACCGTACGAGCAATGAGGTAGAACTGAATAACTGAACTAAGGTCTTAAACAAACCACTCATTAGAAACTGCTTTCAGAACATGCTACTGTGTCATCAACCGAAGGGAAGTCCAATAAAACCTCTTCTTTTGTTTCATTTTCCAATTTCGTAGCAAGAAAGAATATTTGTCATGACACAGCTCTGTGTCTGTGTAAAACTGCTTCACCATTTCCGTTTTCGAACAATCTTGCCGGTTTTTACGAAATTTGGTATGCATGGATTCGAGGCCACCCCAAAAACACAGCTTAAAACTTCTTGTAGTTTATACAACCGACACAGAAAATGCATAGATTTTTCAATTTGGAACTAAATTATTACTCTTTAAGTTATGATCATGAAACTGTTTGTAGCCATCGATCTAGGATAAACAGAGCGGATGGAAATTTTATAAGTTTCATTTTTAGTGGAATTTAAGTACAAATATGGCGATAATGAAACATGTTTAGCTTCAGTTTCATGGTGATAAGAAAATGAGTAACGTGGAAGTAGGCTTATGACTTTTACTAGGAAAACAGATCATACGTGAAGCTACACACCGAGTGTTAAATTCTAAAGTACATACATAAATAAAAATGGCAAAGCATGTGAATTACTTAGGATCTAGCCAACCAAACTAACGTAAGTAGAATCCCTACGTCAACTGTAAATTCTTAAAAGAAATGAAATAATGTACCATACAGTAATGGTTGTGCGCTATAAAGCTGTGCAGTATAGAAATAGGCTTTGACTTATATTGGAAAAGCTTCGTTAAGAGACTGTAAACAGTTAAAGTAAAACATAATTGTGCAGAACTTCTCAGTATCCTACCTTAAAAAGTAAATATTTTAGAAATATGAGGCAAAAATTCTATAGCTGAAATATGATCCATGTAATTTACATCGGGTCTAATCTGAAATATTTAAGCCAAAAAATAACCAAGCAGAATATTTGGAAAATTAAGACTATTAATTACAGGTGGACATGCGGGTTACTTAGACATATTTCTTTAATTAAAATTTAATCCAAGACTAGTCATTCACTTTCTTATTTCTAACTACGCGTAGATATTACTGAAATAATCCATTATCTATTTATTCAAGACTAGAAAAGCTTGATTTATTGTATATTAGATCGTAATTCTAAAAATATTATATATGTTTGACGAATATTGTAACGACAAATTTGATACAATCATTCGTAAGAAAGGGAATTAATTACCAAATTACTATGAATGCTAATTTCCATCTGTTGCACTATGACTTGAATATTATTATGATGAAATAATACGAATTCTTGACAGTAATAAAAATGTTGGCGGAATTGAATTTATTAAACACGGTGAAAGTAACAGAAAGGGCTCCATATATTCTACAGAAAGAAAAATTAAGAATTGTTAGGCCTAACGAGTCTGATGCTGAGAAGGCTGCGCGGAAGTAATAATGTATATATATAATTTTGTCAGAAATATTAACTGTTACATGGTACTTGAAGGCCTACAAATAACATTTTGTACGCGGTGTGTAGCTTCTGACCTGATCTCCATTGCTATTAGAATTAAGGCATAGTTCTGCAGCAGCTAGATTGTTCAGTTCAAGGGTTCCAATCCAGCTGAAGATATGGACGTCCGAATCTTATGTTTGTTGTTTTTTGCAGGTAGCAGCAGCGTCTGCGACGGGCTGAATGCTCGTTCAGGGGAATCCTACAGGGTGTTCATGTCTGTGTCGTATTGTGTGCAGACTAGAAACCTCGTCAGAAGGCCAAATTTGGGCTGCTGAGCTACAAAAAATATACATATTGCTCGAAGGGTAAAATTGTTCTGTATTTTGCATAACAATGCATTTTCTAACATACAGAAAACAGACTGTGTTTCCATTAGAAAGACAAGAGGCTTAATGCAGTCGAAATAATTTCTGTTTATCAGAACACTAAAAAGAAATGCAAAGTTAAACGATGTGGCCAAAATTCAGATATTTTAGTACTAAACATTGCGGTACAGACAGTAACACTAGAATTTCGTCAGAAACTTAAAAACAAGAGCTCTGTAAGAGACCATCGCAATATTTGCCCCTCAATCATATGCCACAAGAAGCCACTGAACTTCGCACGGAGGCCTGTTGGCCTGTGTCTACGTAAACCGCGGTTACCTGTTTATAGAATTTTACGTTTCTCGCTAGATCAACAGAACTTTGTGGCCTTACGTTCAGGAATATTCGAAGTATAGGTCTAAGTTTTACGTTACGTTACTTAATTAAGCACGCTTGTAGCAGAATTTAGTATCTCATCGGCATAGCTACACTGGAAATGACCATACATTTCGATTTTAGACAAGTAACTGACCCATCCAAGCTTTCAAATAGGCAACCTCTTTAATATAATAGACGTAACAGAACACAGACAGTGTTAGTATCTCTTGGGAGTTCTAAGGAGAGTGTACGTTTTTCATTTGAATTCAGATCACAACACAAAATGAGGTTCTCACAGCTACTTGACTTCCTGTCGACAGGTAAACTATTACAGATGGGAGTAGAACCTTCGAAAATACGGCAAATGTGTAGCGGTCTAGATGGCGCTATATCTCTGAAGGCTTGAATATTCTTGGAAAAAAAAAACCGTTAGAACTGACCAAACGGGAAAGTGAAGAAAATGGCTAACGGTAGAGCCGTCTAACATTTTACGAAGCGACAGAAGAAGAGACGCTAACTTTGTAGGCAAAATAACAAACGAACTGGAAAGAAAGTTGAACTCAATGGGGCTAAAGTTTAGGCTATTCCTTACACATAATGAGAAAATAATAATAACATAATTCAATTTCTTTCCTCCCATTAGGCAGGCCTGTTTCGAGCATAATTACCAAAAATTTCGGGTTTCAGCAAATAATAAAATTTACAAAAAAAAAATTATTTTAAGGGATATAAAAATTTGTATTCTACTGAAAAGATTTATAAAACCGTGCATTCTGGTTTCGAGATAACACACTGCCTTCAAATTCTAGAGTTATTTCTGTCCCGAAAATAGCTATGCCCACATATTTCTCAGAAATGTTTGTTCTTACCTTTATCTGGTATCAGAGTCTTGAATAGTAATAGCACAATAGCACAAAAGTACAATAGCATAATAGCACAATAGCACAATAGCACAATAGCACAATAGCACAACAGCACAATAGCACAATAGCACAACAGCACAACAGCACAATAGCACAATAACACAATAGCACAATAGCACAATAGCACAATAGAACAATAGCACAATAGCACAATAGCACAACAGCACAATAGCACAATAGCACAATAGCACAATAGCACAATAGCACAACGGCACAATAGCACAATAGCACAACAGAACAATAGCACAATAGCACAATAGCACAATAGCACAACAGCACAACAGCACAATAGCACAATAGCATAATAGCACAACAGCACAACAGCACAACAGCACAACAGCACAACAGCACAACAGCACAACAGCACAATAGCACAATAGCACAATAGCACAATAGCACAATAGCACAATAGCACAATAGCACAATAGCACAATAGCACAACAGCACAATAGCACAATAGCACAATAGCACAATAGCACAATAGC
>Ga0123357_10002683_pt1 | contig 20037 bp, 11 predicted proteins | sample TergutEmb28metaG_FD_89873 | JGI IMG/M metagenome (GOLD analysis project Ga0123357, IMG submission 89873) | Embiratermes neotenicus P4 segment gut microbial communities from Petit-Saut dam, French Guiana - Emb289 P4 | ecosystem: Host-associated > Arthropoda: Insects > Digestive system > Gut ...
AAATAGTCGTTGAGACGGGATATTTCTTCTGTTCTTCCTGCAATTTTCTTCATAATTATAATATTATTTCCAGCGGTAAAGGTATAAAAACATATTGATTCCGCCAAATATATTCAATATTATCAGCGGAAAATATATTAAATATATAAGATTCCGCTGAATATTTAAAATATTATCAGCGGAAAGTCTTATATTTTTACAACTTCCCGCTGACTATTTCACTTCAATACGGCAAGAAAGCGTATTTCCTTCATCATCAACTACCGTAACTATATGATTACCAACCGAAAGTTTGACGGATAACTTATGAAAATCGGTAGTAGAAGTTATATATTCATTATCCACATGCCAAAAAACCGTTGCGTTGCGGTTGCTATGCGCTAATTCAAAGGTAATATCGCCTATCGAACCATCCAGTTGCTTTTGGAGATAAACCGTCGCATTTCTTCCTTGAGGATAAATGAATTGCATTGGATTTAATTCGTCTCCGCCGCAACCCGGTAAAAAAGGCGGAAGGGATTTATATTCAGGATGTTTTTGCTTGTAATACCAAGCCCAAGCCGGCGGAAGTACAAACCAGTTTTCTTGCAATATAGCATTGGTTTCAGCACAATGTTCATACACGCGAAAACGCTTATCAGGCGTGAGACTGACGCGTATATGGCAGGGACATGCGTTCGTCCGTAATCCTTCGGGACATATAAGCATGGTGTCGATGTCTTCGCAAAAACGACCTTTCAAATGCCCCGATTGCCGGCAGACTTCAGCTTCGACAAATACGCCTGAAGGGCGTTCAAACCATTTGGAAGAAGGCAAACGGTCGAAAATGTCGAACATCACAGGACCGGCAGTGCGAGCGCCGATAAGGTTTGGCTTCCCTTCTCCGGAACTGTTGCCGGCCCAAACACCGACTACGTATTTTGGGGTGACGCCGATTGCCCATGCATCACGGAAACCGTAGCTGGTACCGGTTTTCCATGCGATTGTCTGCATGGAAGGAATGGTGCGCCAGTCAATTTCTTCCGGACGGTTGACTTCCTTGATAGCGTCGAAGACTTGCCAAACGGCAGCAGGCTGAAAAGCGCTTTTGAGATTCAACAAAGAACGAGCCATGTCGGCATAAGCATTGGCTAAATCGCCTAATTGAGCTTCCGCTCCTCCAAGAATTAAGGACAATCCGTAGTGGTCGGCCGATTGAGGAAGAGAAGCTATTTGATGCTGTTTCAGGAAATCGTAAAATTTAGGCACGCCATATTGCCGTAAAAGATTGACTAATGGAACGTTCAACGAACGGGCAACTGCTTCGGAAGCCGAAACAGCGCCTTCGTAGGAACGATTGAAGTTTTGTGGAGAAAAACCATTGATATTGAGCGGAATATCCGGTAAAAGCGTACGGGGAAGAATATCTCCTTCCTGCAAAGCGGCATAATAAAGAAACGGTTTTAGAATGCTGCCGGTACTGCGATCCGACCGTATGATATCCACTTGATTACCCGAATTGGTTTCGTTGAAACGGACATTGCCGCAATAAACGATTATGTTGTTGGTTTTTACGTCTATCACGATTGCTGCCAGATTCCGGATATCCTGTTGTATAAATTCAAAATTCCAGCGCTCCAGTAAATCTTCTATCCTGATTTGCAAATCTTTATCAATAGTTGACGTAATTTGCTCTCCTTTATGCGTTTGATACATATAACTCACATAATGAGGCGCTATTTGCGGAAGCGGTATCGGTTCGCCGGGTAAATCCTCGCTCAAGGCTAACTCATAACTTGTTTCATCGATGATTTTTTCATTGAGCAAGCGTTTTAACAAGCGGTTTCGTTTTTCCCTCAACGCATCCCTGTTTTTAGACAAATGAAGCATCGCCGGCGCATTCGGCAGTACGGCCAAAGTCGCCGATTCCGCCCACGAAAGTTGATTCGCCGAATGTCCGAAATACCGCCAGGCGGCAGCGTCCAACCCGACTACGTTTCCTCCGAAAGGCGCATGAGAAGCATACAGAGCCAATATTTTATTTTTGGAATATCGAAATTCGACACGGGTAGCCAAAATCGCTTCGTAACATTTTTCAAGAAATGTTCGATTTTTGTTTCGGGATATCCGAATCAGTTGCATGGTAATAGTGCTTCCTCCGCTGACAATCCGTCGCGCCCTGATATTCTGAAACACAGCCCTGCCGATTGCAAGCGGATTAACGCCCCAATGGTAGTGGAAATACCGGTCTTCAAATTGCGTCAGGCAAATTTTGAATTTTTCGGGAACCGTATCGCAAGGCGGGAATCGCCATTGTCCATCATCGGCAATGCGGGCGCCGATCAGCTCTCCGTTCCTGTCGTTTACAACTGTGGCGTAGGATACGGTGAATAGCCGGCGAGGCAGGCAAAAATAGTAGGCGACGAGTAAAAGGACAAGCAGGATAAGTCCGATTTTTCGTTTTTTAGAGTTGAGCCTGAAAGAAATATTCATTGTTGCATTTTAGATTGCAAAGATACGATTTTAGCGCTGAAAAATACAAATAAGCCTGTATAATAAATGAGAATTTGGTGCTGGGGCAGGGGCGGGTGATTGTTTTCTTTCCACCATTTATCCGATTCTTCATCCATTCTTTGAGAATAGTAATTGAACAATGCCTCTTTTAATGATTTAAAACTTTCCTCGTCCTTGTTGTACGAAAACATACGCAACAAGTGTAACTGTGAAGGATTTAATACTGCCGTTTCCATATATATTTTTTATTCTAATTTCACCTGCACATATACACAATTTTAGAAAAAACTAATTTTTATTCAGCTGTAACTATATTTTTTTGTATATTTGCAGCCGAATAAAAAACATTATTATGATTGGCAGAAGTTACGAAAAAGCAGAATTACAACGAATAATGGATAGTGACAAAGCTGAGTTTGTCGTAGTGTTTGGACGCAGACGTGTCGGTAAAACATTTCTTGTGCGTGAATTTTTTAAGAACGATTTCACATTTTACCATACAGGAATGGCGAAAAGTACGAAGAAAAAGCAACTTCAAGCATTTAATAATTCACTTAACAAGTATGGAAATACTAAATTTTCACAATCAAAAGATTGGTTTGATTCTTTTCAACAACTTGAAAAACTGATTATTACCAGCCGTAAACGTGGCAAAAGACTAATTTTTATTGATGAAATGCCCTGGTTGGATACTAAACGTTCTGACTTTATTTCTGCATTGGAATATTTTTGGAACTCTTTTGCTTCGGCTCGTAAAGATATTGTGTTTATTGCTTGTGGCTCAGCAACTTCGTGGATTACCAACAAAATTCTAAAAAATCACGGCGGACTTCATAATCGCGCAACTCGTCAAATTTATTTACAACCGTTTACATTGAAAGAATGTGAAGAATATTACGCTTCGCAAAAAATCGTTATGAACCATTATGAAATGGTCGAAAATTATATGATTTTTGGCGGTATTCCTTTTTATTTGAGTTTTATGCGGAAAGACTTGAGTATGTCTCAAAATGTCGATGAATTGTTATTTAACAAGCAATCGCCTTTATTCAATGAATTTGAAAATCTTTATGCTTCGTTATTCAAAAACGCAGAAAATCACTTGAAAATAGTTGAAGCATTAAGCAAAAAATCAAGAGGCTTAACTCGCGACGAAATTTTAAGCGCAACCAAAATTGCAAATGGGGGTAATTTTACGCAAACGCTAAATGATTTGGAATTATGCGGATTTATCAGAAAATACAATGGCTTTTCAAGCAAAGAACGAAACGCTTTATACCAACTATGTGATTTTTATACACTGTTTTATTTTTATTATTTGAAAAAAAACAGTTTCGATGATGAACATTTTTGGACAAACTTAATTGAAAGCGGACAGCATCGTGCTTGGAGCGGCTACTCTTTTGAGCAGGTTTGTTTATCTCACATAAAGCAAATTAAACAAAAACTTGGCATATCGGGTGTTCTAACAAAAACAGCAGCGTGGAGACGTTTAGATAAGGAAGAACCGGCACAAATTGACCTGTTGATTGAGCGAAACGATAATGTAATCAATCTTTGTGAAATGAAATTTTCAAACAGCGAATTTGTGATTGATAAAGATTACGACAAATTATTGCGAAATAAGCGTTCTGCATTTAAAACAGAGAGTAAGACACGTAAAACAATTCACATTACAATGGTTACTACTTATGGAGTAAAGCGTAATATCTACAGCGGAAACATACAGTCAGAAGTAACATTAAACGACTTGTTTGTGTGATTTTATTGGGCTGTAACTATAAAAAAAATAATACTTACAGCCCAATAAAAAGACAATCACCTCACCACCTTCACCCTCCCCGCAACAGTCCTCGCCTGCACAGTCGCATCATACATCGCCTCGCATTGAATGGCGGGCAATACAAACGAACCGGCGTATGACGCCTGTAAGCGGATTTTGATTTCCATGCTTCTTCCCCGCGACAAATCAAAATAGGTCAATACACGGTCGTCGCGAATATCCTGGTAGGTGTATTTGTCCTGAGTAGCAGCAGCGCCTTCGTCATTGGTCATCCTGTCGTTAAAGATTTCCCAGCCCGAAGGAATGATATGCGTCAGGGCAAGGTTGACATGGTCTGCCGAAGGATTTATATTGGATACTTTGACAACCGCGATGAAATCGCTTCCCTGCCTGATCTCTTTTTCATTGATTGGCGTTCCTGTCAAATCGGTATATTGAACGGCGATTTTCAAGCCATTAGCCATTTCCGGCAATGTATCGTTCAGCGGTCGCGATTTGGTTATCAAATTAACATATAATTCCCCTTTTCCTTTGTTTTCCAATGTCACTTTCCCATTCGACGGCTTTTGAGGTAATTCGAGCTGATAACCGGCTTTCGTTGTTTTCACGTCCGCCTGTTTCTTTCCGTTCAATGTCCAGGTCAAATCAATGTCGCCCGACGCTTTATACGCCAAAGCGCCCATTGCCATCAAAACGAATGCGGTTGATTGCGTGGTGAAATAAGTTTCGTTCGACAAGCGTTTAGCCATGCTTTGCGCCAGCTTGACCGCATCGTTCATTCGTCCCATATACACCAAAGTCTGGAGTATCATTGCCTCGTCGCGGTCGGAAGACCCATAAGTATATCGGTTGTAATAAGTATTAACGGTCGTTGGAATGTTGAAAATCAATTCTTCCGCAGGTTTTGTTTTCCCTGAGATTGCATAGCCTGCGGCAAGACACCAGCGCGCCTGTTGCGACAGGTCTTTCCGTTCTTTCAACTGATTCATAGCGCCTAAATTGGGCGAACCGGCTAATGCCAACGTATATAACCGGTAAGCCTGTTGAAAATCGCTGGAATAAGTCAGATTGGACTTCCAATTCTGAGATTCTTTGAGCTGGTAAGCCTTCCAACGGTTCAATACGCCTTCGTTCACTTCATATCCTTTATCTTTTGCCATCACAAGGAAACTTCCGGCATAACTCGTAATCCATTCATCGGGATAACGGTTGCCTGGCCAATAGGCTATTCCACCATTACTTAACTGTCTGCCGTAAAGATTTTTAATTCCTTCCGTAATATTTTTCTTGATTCTATCCGATTCTTTACCGTCAAGCGATTTAAATAAATCAATAAATAACAAAGGTAAAGCCCTGGACGTCAACTGTTCGGAGCAATAATGCGAATAATCGTACAGAAAATCGAAGCGCGAAGCAACGGGAAAAGAGGGAATACGCAAAATTTCCAGCTTCGCCCAGTCGTCGCTGGACGTTCCTGTTAGCTGATAGTCAAAAGTTTCCGCACTTCCTGCCGCTAACGTTTTACTTTCTGTAACGACCGCCGCCGGATTCGGATTACGCACCATGATTTCAATCGTTTCCTTAGAAGTTTTCCCTCCGCCGGTGGCTGTTATCGTAACTTTTTCAACGCCCGACGCAGCGCCTGTTTTCATTGGAAAATACACGACCTCGTCGCCGGGACTTGCGAAACGAACCGACTTTGTATTTCCTTCTGTCGCCTGAAGCAAACCGGTGGTTTCAACTTTTACGGAAACATCTTTCACATCATTTTCCATAGCAAACACATTGACCGGAAGCGAAATTTCTTCATTTGTGCTTAACACTCTCGGCAACGACGACAATATCATCAATGGCGAGCGGACGGGCGTCGTTTTTTCAGCACTGCCGAAAGCGCCGTTTTGTCCGGCAACGACCATTGTCCTGACCGAGCCAACATAAACCGGAAGCGTAATTGCATGAACTTTCTTTTCGCCTTTGCCCAGGGTAAAAGGACCTAAATATTTCACTACCGGCTTAAAGCGGTTGGCTTTCGTATCCGCCGGTTTCAGGTTTTCATCCCCGCCAATGCTGAACAGGGTGGCATATTTTCCTCCAAAAGCGCCCATTACGTAATCATACATATCCCAAGTGTTGATACCCAACGCTTCCCGCGTATAAAATTCCTGCCATGGATTAGGCGTTTTAAAATTAGTCAAATCAAGTAATCCGTCGTCAACAATGGCAAGCGTATAAGTCATCGACTTACCGTTTTTCTCGCTTACTTCCACATTAAATTCCGTTTCGGGACGAAGCACATCCGGCATTTTTATCTGCGGATTCAACACGGTCTCTTTGTTGGAAATCATCACGGGAATCACGCCGTACATCCTTATTGGCAAATCATTTACCGTTTGTGCATGCGGTTGCAGAAGGATGATATGGATATAAAAATTCGGCGCCATATCGGCAGTCGCCTTGAATGTATATTTCGTATCGCCTTTATCGGCTAAACTTATCCAGGTGCGGTTCAGGACAGTTGATCCGTTTTCCAGCGTCAGCAACGCATTTCCTCCTGCTGATGCGGGAATTATGACGGTAACATCTTCCCCTGCTTCATACGATGGTTTATCGGTCGAGAACGACAACATTTTGACGCCGCTGGGATCGTTCCTGTCTGCGCGTCCCCGCCATTCGGGCCAGTCAACGTAAACCGTTCCACCGGAGGCATGACCGCTGTCGGCGTCTTTCACATAAACCAAATACCTTCCCCAGTCGGGATAGTTAATTTGAAAGCCGAGACTTGCCTTACCGTTTACCGTCCGCAGTTTTCCCTGTTCGACAGGAGTATAGGAAGAATTGTTTATATAATTGGCGAGCGTGGAATTACCGCCGTCTTCCCACCACCAGCTCCAGCCTATTCTGTATATTTTATATTCGATGTTGTTGCGGCTTACGGGTTTTCCATTGGCATCCAGCGTAACAATATCGAATACATGTTTTTTATCGGTCTCGATGTACTTGTCTTGGCTTGTGTTCAGGTTGACTCCGACGTAGGAATCGAAAGGCGAAAAAGGAAGGTTTTGCGTGTATATGCTTGCATCGCCACCCTGTTCAAACACGCGGCAAACAATATTGGCATTTAATAAACCCGGTGCATTTTGCGCTTCCGGAACATTGAATGTGAATTTCACTTCGCCGTTGTTATCCAATGCGCCATCCAATAATTCCGATTTATTGGAAGAAAAATCACTGGCAGGATTATTGAAAATATATTTTTCGTAGCCTTTGAATTGCGTATTTGCTTTGGAAAGCGTCATTTCGACTTTTGTTTTCAGGTTGCGCGCCGTGACGCCGGTCAGCCAGGAAGAACTGAGCGTAGCCGTAATATTTTTGGAAGAAGCGTCAATTCGTTCTCCGGGCAATTTCAAGTTGATTTTCAGCCGGTTGGGTTTGATTGTTTCGATGCGGATTGATTTTTGGAACGATGTTCCGCCCACTTTAACGTAAGCATTCCATAATCCTGTCGGATCATCGTCTTTCGTTGGAATATGATAAACGTAAAAACCATCTATTCCTTTGGTCAGTACTTGCTTGGTGTAAAATTGTCCGCGTGCATTGTAGAGTTCCAACGTTACCGGATGATTTTCGGGAATCAGTTTTTTTGCGTCATACAAAATAAAAGAAATATGCAAGGTATCGCCGGGACGCCATACGCCGCGTTCGCCGTAAATATAACCTTTCAATCCTTTTTCAATTGTTTTTCCGCCTGTGTCGAAACGGCTCAGGGAATTATTTTCCCCCGCTACCAGACGCATGTAGGTTTTTTGCGTTCCGTTTGCCGCCACTGCAATAAAAGGAACTCCCTTTGGTTCGATGTATGCAAAACCGTCGGCATCGGTTTTTGCCGCGCCTATCGCTTGCAGCTGATAATTGTAGAGCGTAACGTTTGCATTTGCTATTGGTTTGGTATCCAATATGTTATTAACAAAAATCCACCATTGATTAATGGAATTTGATTTAGCTATCAATCCAATATTAGATGCCAGCAGGTTGCATGAGGCTTTTGTTTTTTCGTTATAGTAATAATACGACGCATCGCAGGGGTCGCTTCTATTGCTCCAGTTATAATTATCCCATTCCTCGTCATAATAATCGGAAGATATATAATCCCATCCCGGCTCGTCGGTTTCGGCGGCAGCTCCTTCGAGCGACTTCAATTCGTCCTGATTATCACCACTTGAAGAATCTGAAGCGCTGTCTTCGCAACCCGGATATGATGAGTATGCCTTTTTAGCCGAAAGCATGACGCGATAAATCGCTCCCGGTTCCTGTTTGAAAAGCGCCGATAAATCAATGGAATGATTATGCCATTGGTAGTTATCCGCAGCCGATTCTTTATCCAGATTAATGGTTTTTTTGTAAACCATGCGTCCCGCCCTGCGTAAATCGTTGGCATCGCCGTAGGTATTTGTTTGCAGGAACATCAGGATATTGCTTTCATAAATGCGAACAATCTTCAAATCCACCGCTTTCAAGCTAACGGTACGGAAAGGAAGAATCAGGTTTTCCGAATTGGGAAGAATCGTTCCCGTGCGAAGCAGTTCGATTTGCGGCTTTAAGGGTTCTATATTAATGTCTTTGGAAAAAGATTCATTCAATTTTTCGCCTTTGGTATTCTTGACGTTTTCCGATACGGAAACAGTCAGCGATTCCGTTGTTCTATCGGGCGTAAAAAACAAATTCACCTGATTGCCCTGCACTTGAATCGTAGCCGACGGCAAATTGGAAAGTGTGATTAACCCTTTCAAATCCTGCGTTTTGGACACGGGATCGGAAAAAGCAACCTTGATTCGGGCGTTAGGTTCCGGGAGGTATTCTGCCGAAAGCACTTTGAATACATCCATCGAGGGAATTTGCACGCTTTCCTCAATGGCTTTGCCTAATCCGGCCGATCTTCCGTCCGCCTTAATTGTCAGGTCGATATCCGTCTTTTTTCGTTTGATGTTATCAATTGAAAAGTAAAAAGTTTTCGAATCGTCGCTCTTTTCAAGAACCGGCGTCAATGTTTGATTATCGCTGCTACTGACAGAAATCATACTTTTAACCGTTTCAATTTCAAAAGGATCGCTAAAATTGATTTCACCTTTCACGGAAGCTGAATTTGAATCTTCAATATCCAGTGAATTAATTTTGATTTCAAACTTTTTTTCTTCCACTTTAAAAGAAAAGCGAAAAACTTTCAGTCTTTTATCCACTTTCAGGACTTTCCCCAGCTGAAACTCGGCATCGTAGGTTTTGCCGCTGGTTAATGCGTTGTTGTCGGGTATAAATTCAATAACGCGGTTGCTTTTCCAAAAGGCTTTTCCTTTTATTGAAGGCGAAAAGGAAAACATTTTTTCTTTTATTTCCGTTTGGGGTTCTATGCCGGCCTGTTCATTGGCAAGCTCAATTTTTATAGAAGAAGAGGATTGAATCATTCCGCCTGTATGGGCGCTGATGTAAGGGATAAATTCCGCCTCGGAGGGCATTTCGCCTTTTTGGCAAGAAAAAAACATACCAAGCGAAAGGCATAAGATGAATGAATAAATTCGATTTTTCATAAATGTGATTAATGTATAAAATATTTGTACAAAGGTAATAATTCTTTTGAGAAAATAGAAAAAATTAACCATTGCAAGTTAAATTTCTTTTTTGATTAAAATTTATTTATATTTGCAAAAAAATATTTTAACATAACTAAAAAACACCATCTCCGGCTTATTGCACGGGGTTCCTGTTTGCCGGACATAAATAATTAGAAGCTCTTAACATTTAACAATTTATTATTATGAATCTAAAAATTGTATTTTTCACGTTTGTGATTTTCGCTTGTGTAACAATGGCAACGGCTCAACGCCAGCCGGATGTAGTAGTTCCTTTCCATGTGAAAACAGGCGCTATTGAAAAAGCCCAGAAAGTGCTTGACGCTTTGTCGTCGGGAAGCAACCTTGCCGCATCGATGCAACCGTCGGATGTTATCGAAATCGTACCGGAATCGCCTTACATCAGGGCTTCAATAAAAATAATCCCAAAAGTTATGTAAGTTATTGAAAATTTTATATTTTTGCAACCAGATTTTAGCATATTTATACATAATGATAACAAAAAATAGACGATTAGCAATCATCCAGGAGTTAGTTAATACACATTCTCCCGACAGTCAGGGTAAATTGTTAAAACTTTTGCATGAAAAAGGGTTTGCAATCACGCAAACGACTTTATCGCGGGATATTAAGGAGCTAAAGATCAGTAAGATGCCTGATGAGAAAGGAAATTATAGTTATATGACTCCTAATCATGAAAAGAATTCGAATTGGTATCTTGCCAGAGAAAAAGCATTACCTTTTTCCTATCGGGGATTTATTTCTTTTGAATTTTCTTATCAATTTGGTATTATCAAAACCCGTCATGGTTATGCAAGCGGTATAGCGATGGATATCAATAACCATGCATCTTCTATTATTGCCGGAGCTATTGCCGGTGAGGATACCGTATTTTTTATCCCCCGGGAAGGTATAAGCCGTCAAGAAATTGTGGATACGCTGGTAAAGATTATTCCGGGAATGAAAAAAGAAAATGGCGAATTAGAAACAAAAAAGTAAGCGTTTCTTAAAAGATGATTGAAAATCAAGTTGAAGTTTTAGTTGCCGGTGAAGAACATCTCCGGTATGTTTCTCTCATATTGCAAACAATTGAAGATGCGGCTAAAGTGCGCGGCACGGGAATTGCCAAGCGATCGCCCGAATATGTTGAACAGAAAATGCGTGAAGGGAAAGCCATCATTGCTTTTGTCGATCAGGAATTTGCCGGTTTTTGCTATATCGAAAGTTGGGGCAACAAACAATATGTAGCCAATTCGGGATTAATTGTCGTCGAAAAATTTCGCGGTCACGGGTTAGCGCGGAAAATTAAAGAAAAATCATTCCACCTGTCACGGGAAAAATATCCGGATGCCAAGCTTTTCGGATTGACATCCGGAGCCGCCGTGATGAAAATTAATACCGAACTGGGATATGTACCGGTAACATTTGCCGATTTGACGGACGATGAAGCTTTTTGGCGAGGCTGTCAGGGATGCGTCAATTATGATATTTTGCAGCGAACGAACCGCCGTTATTGCATTTGCACAGCAATGTTGTACGACCCTCACCCTAAATTCCATAAAGTGGATTTGGAGAGCATAAGATTTTAATTCAACTATAAAAATAAACGTCAATGAAAGAAAAAGTAGTGTTGGCATTCAGTGGAGGATTGGATACATCCTTTTGCGCCATGTATTTATCAAAAGAAAAAGGTTACGAAGTTTACACGGCTCTGGCGAACACCGGCGGATTTACGGAAGATGATTTGAAACGTATCGAAGAACGCGCTTACCGTCTGGGCGTGAAAAAGCACGTGAGCATCGACATCACCCAGGAGTATTACGAGAAGAGCATCAAATATATGATTTTCGGAAATGTTTTGCGCAATGGAACTTACCCGATTTCAGTCAGTTCGGAACGGATTTTTCAGGCGCTTGCCATTATCGGATACGCAAAAGAAATCGGCGCTGATTACGTAGCGCACGGCAGTACGGGCGCAGGAAACGACCAGGTTCGCTTCGATTTGACTTTCGATGTGTTAGCTCCTGAAATCGGAATCATTACGCCGACCCGCGACATGAAACTTTCCCGCGAATACGAAATAAATTATTTGAAGGAACACGGCTACGAGGCTGATTTTACGAAAATGGTCTATTCCGTCAACAAAGGACTTTGGGGTACCAGCGTAGGAGGAAAGGAAACGCTGCAACCCAATCAAACCCTGCCCGAAGAAGCCTATCCTTCCCAATTGCAGGAAAAAGGCGAAGAAACGCTGACGATTGCTTTCACGGAAGGCGAAATTTCCGCCGTCAACGGAAAGCCGTATTCCAATAAAGTAGAAGCGATTCAAGAAGTTGAACGCATCGGGTCGCGCTACGCTATTGGGCGCGATATGCACATCGGCGACACCATTATCGGCATCAAAGGGCGCGTGGGGTTTGAAGCCGCCGCTCCCCTGCTTATTATTAATGGACATAAAATGCTTGAAAAACATACGCTGACCAAATGGCAACAGTATTGGAAAGACCAGGTCGGCACATGGTACGGTATGTTCCTGCATGAAGCGCAATACCTCGAACCGGTGATGCGCGATATTGAGGCTTTCCTGCAAAGTTCGCAACGCAATGTGACGGGAACGGTGATTATCCGCCTTCGTCCTTACGGATATACGCTTGTCGGCATAGAAAGCGATTTCGATTTGATGAAGACCGATTTTGGAGAATACGGGGAAATTAACAAGGCGTGGACTGCCGAAGATGCGAAAGGATTTATAAAAATTACGGCTATTCCAACGAAGATTTATCATGCCGTTCAAAAAAGAAATGGTAAATAGTAACAAGTTACAAGAAATGAAATTAAAAGTCGGAATTATCGGTGGAGCGGGATACACTGCGGGAGAATTGATTCGTCTGTTGATCAATCATCCTCAGGTGGAAATCGGTTTTGTTCACAGTACGAGCAACGCAGGAAACCCGATTGCCAACATACACGAAGGGCTTATCGGAGAAACGGATCTGGTTTTTTCCGGTACGTTTTCGTTCGACGGGATAGACGCTCTTTTCCTATGTTCGGCGCATGGCGACAGCCGGAAATTCATGGAAACGCATTCAATTCCGAAATCCTTAAAAATAATTGATTTATCGACCGATTTCCGACATAAGGATACTGCTTCCGGATTTGTTTATGGCTTACCCGAACTGAATAAGTCCACTATTCAAACCGCCTCGCGCATTGCCAACCCCGGTTGCTTTGCGACCGCTGTCCAAATGGCTTTATTGCCTTTGGCAGCCAATGGTTTACTAAAAGACAACATACACGTAAACGCCATTACCGGTTCAACCGGCGCGGGGGTGAAACCCGAAGCAACCACGCATTTCAGTTGGCGAGCCGATAATATTTCCATTTACAAACCTTTTGAACATCAACACCTGAAAGAAATCACGGAATCGCTGTTGCAACTGCAACCCGAATGGTCATCGCCGCTTCATTTTATTCCGGTGCGGGGAAATTTCACGCGGGGAATATTTGCCACCGCTTATACTGCCTGCGATTTACCTCCGGAAGAAATAAAAAAACTTTATTCGGATTTCTATCGCGATTCGGCATTTACTTTTATCGCCGACAAGAATCCCGATTTAAAACAAGTGACAAATACCAACAAATGCGTCCTGTATCCGGAAAAGCACGGAAACCGTTTGTTGATAATTTCCATGATTGATAATCTGTTGAAAGGCGCTTCGGGGCAAGCCGTTCAGAATTTCAACCTGATGTTCGGGTTGGATGAAAGCGTCGGATTAAGACTTAAAGCGAATGGATTCTAAGGCTTTATAGCTTCCAACACCCTGTTAACAGCTTCTTTATCGGTAATAATCAAAATTGCCGTGTTGACCGTACTATCCTTGAATGACTGTTTGATATTGATGTTTGTTTCACTGCTAAACAAATCGGATACCTCAACGTCAAAATATTCAGCTAACTTCGGAATAAAATCAGTTTTTATACTTTGTGTTTCCATTTCCCATGCAGCATAAGTCCGCCGGTCAACATTTAAAGAATTAGCCACAGCTTGCTGCGAGAGGTTTTTTGCCAATCTTAATTTTCTTATAGTATTACCAACTGCCATGATAAAATAATTTATGCAACAAAATTACTAAATTATCCAAGAAGTTGTACAAAAAATGTACAACTTTTTGTTTGGATATTTTTTCTGTTTATCAGTATCTTTGTCGCATTAATTATTTTTAACACAGACATACTGAAATGACTAATTTTTGACTTATAATATCCATTTTTAATTTAATTTAATCATGAAGAAATTAATTTGTACTCTTATCGTACTTTCAACGATTCCGGTTTTTTCGCAAACCGTGAAGTATGCCTACGACCCTGACGGCAATCGCATTTCGCGCACGATTGTGCTGAATCCTATGCAGAGCGCTCCGCAAAACAACACGGAGCAGGAAGAATCTGCGCCGACTTATGTGGAGCAAATTGCCGCCGATTTGCAGGTAAGAATCTACCCCAATCCTACCCAAGGACTTTTGCAGGTCGAGATTATCGGCAATGACAACGACAACAAAACGCAGATTACCGTCTTTAATCAAAGCGGGAAGCAAGTATTTGCTGCGAAAACGGCAGGACAATTAACGCCTGTGGATTTATCCGGCGTTCCTGCGGGTACCTACATTATGCACCTGATTATAAGGGAAAAATCTGAAATTTATAAAATTATTAAAAAGTAAGCATTATGAAAACAAAATATTTTATTTCGATATTGGCAGGGGTGATGCTTTTTATAAGTAATATAAATGCTCAATTAGATAATGGTTCCTCCGGATCATGGTATTGGGGTGTTTGGCACGACAGTTTATATGTTTATAAAGGTTTAAGTGACGGTTTTGATGAGGACTATCTGTATAAAAATGCTTATATCCGTGATATTCCCATGCAGGCTTCTGTAAACGATCAGGGCGCGGCAGTTGTAAACGTGCCATTGGAATTGCCAGATGTCGGCAATGGATTGAAACCAGATTTGGCATTGAGCTACAATAGTATGCAATTTGAAACGATGTTCGGCAACGACTGGGGACTGTCGGGACTATCGAACATTCGCCGGATTCCGAAAAATATTTACTACAACGGTATTACTAAACCCATAGATGAAGATGAAGAAATAGACGGTACGGAAGCATTTGAGCTTAACGGAAGCCGACTTGTTTTACTTGAAAACAATTTTCCTGTTTCCGCAAGTTATCAAACCGAAGCAGGTAATGTTAAAGTAAAGACGCATTTCATTCAACGGCAGGACAGTTTGACAAACCATCAATTACGTTATGCCTACAGCTATTTTGAAGTATTTTATCCATCCGGAAAGACAGCCGTTTTCGGATTTGAAAATTTGGCACAAAACAAAAGTTTATCGGATTTTCCTATAACCAAGATTTCAGACCGTTTGGGCAATGAAGTTAATTACAGCTACATTTTCTACAATGAGTACAGGATAAGCAAAATAAATTTTGGCAAAAATCAAACGGCAAGCGTTGAGTTTTTTTATAAAAAAACGGAAATTCCATACTCACAAAGGACCGATAGCATAGAGTGTATAGATTTATTTTTCTGTTCATACTCGCTTGGGCCGCAGCTTAGTCTTGTTGATAGTAGACTGCAACCGGAATATTACACATTTGGTTCCGACTGTATTTTAAGCCAAATAATAACCAAACTTGACAATAATGTTACCGGAGAATATAAATTAGGTTATCATTCCGATACCAAGCGTATTTATTTGTCGTCTATCCAGCAAATCGTAATGAAAGACCCAACAGCGATTTCGGGTGACGACATCAACACAATATCGAATGTAGGACTGGATACGGTACCGCCAATATGCAGTTCCTCGAATGACAATTTTGAATTTTCTTTGCCTTTACGCTTTCGTTACGGACAGGGACCGGTACAGGGTCAAATATCGCCGATTACCACGAAAATAGACAGTTTGAAGTATGATTATAATACGGAAATATCTAAAAACGGAACTTTCAGTTCCAAGCAAACCTGCGGCATCGTGATTTATCCCAAAACAGATCCTTTTTGGCACAATAGCTGCCCTGCAAATGCAAATATAGTTATCAAACCTGATTTAGATAAGCTCGATACTTATACATTACAGGCGGGAGAAGGATTCCTTGATATTCTTTGCACGGACATCGACGGCATTGCGGGCGACGAGATTGTAAAAATTAACAATACTTACGAGGAAGTGATATATTATGATGAAGAGAGCGGATTTACCTATGGTCCGGATTTTTCAGACATTTTGACTTTTGAAGTTTATACTATTAACGTGGCAGGCGAATTGGTGCATTTATATACAAGACAGTTTCCAACGGGATTTGAACGGGACGGTGACAGATTGATTAACAAACAGTTTTTTGCAGGCGATTTCGACGGAAACGGACGAAACGAAATATTGGCAGTGTCAGCTCTGAAGACAGAAAGAATGTATGATAATCCCATAAAACCACGTGGTGAATTATATGATTTGGAAAACGAACAGGTCGTTTATCAAGGCTTTTTATTCGACAATATTACAATTCCCTCCTCAAGGCCGCCTATTCCTGACCCAAACGAACCACTTCCGTTTATTGACCCTGAAAGAATCATAGTCGCAGGCAATTTTAGCGGTAATGGAATATGCGATCTCCTGTATATACCGGGCGAAAACTACAACGGAGCGCTGCTTGAATTTAATTCCGGAGATTCTTCTCTTGAATTAAAAACACTCGGCATTTGCCAAGGCATACGTCCGATCTTTCCCTGCGACTATGTAACAGCCGATTTTAACGGAGACGGACGTACCGACCTGTATGATATAGCAAGAGGATATGTAATGCTTTCCGATGGAAAAAACTTTACACTTTCCTATCAGGTGAAAGTTCCAAATGATTTCGGAGATAGTTTTAAATATGATGGCTCTTACCCTGAAGATCTGGATGGCGACGGAAAAAGTGATGTAGTTTTCTTTTCAAGCACAAGAACTACTGCATGCTTTTTTATCGACAAAATACACGTAGCTATGGAAACGCGAAAGATTGGATTTCCGGAAAATTGTCGTCCGGTATCGGGAAAAAACAGCCATAATGATTTGGTTTTATTAAACGGCGACACCATTGTGCGCCTTGCCTACGGACTTAACTTTTCAAGAGACATGCTGCTCACCGGCATAAAATCAGGTTTCGGCACAGTTACAAATTTTGAATACAACACGATTTACAACGACAGCATTTACACGCAGACCAAAGAAATGCAGTTTCCCTATCAAAATCTCGACCGCAATTCCGTCGTTGCAAGCAAAATGCGAACGTACAACAACGACGAACTGCTTAGCGTAAAAACCTACTCTTACGAAAATGGCGTAACACACAAGCAGGGACTTGATTTCTGCGGATTTGAGAAAATTACCGCACTTGATTCTATCAGAAACCAAAGCGTTGTAAGAACCTTTGATCCGCTAAATTACGGAATATTGAAGCAGGTCGAATCGCCTGCAGCAAAAACAGTGAATACTTATAACATAAATATTGCGGACAATAAGATTGCAAAAATCACGCTTACAAGCTCCGTGCAAACCGACAAGCTAAAAAACACAACCGTAAATAAATCATACGTTTACGACGATTACGGAGATGTAACAAAAGAAACCATCGACTTTGGCGGTGGCATCAAACAGATTACCGAAAACTCGTACAACAATTACGACACGGAAACGCTTTACCGGCTGGGTGAAACAGCATCTTCCGTTATTACGAATTATGCGCCTGCAAATGATGCCGAAGAAGTTGCAGATCCAATAGATATTGTAGATCCAGGCTTTGGCGATATTGACATTCCATGTGTTATAGATCCTGATGAACCATGTGTTATAGATCCTATTGATCCGTGTATTATAGATATGGGCGGCATATCTACCGGCAATAATATCAAATCTACAACAACTATGGGGGGTACCGACGACATGCAAACCCTAATATACAAAGATTTTGGCGCTTCCATATCTGCAAAAACCGATATATTATACAACGACAAAGGCTTGCCGATAAACAAGACCTCCTACTATAACAGCAACAAAGTATCGGAAGAAACAAGCGCTTACTCTAACGTTGGCGACCTGCTTTCGTTTGGTATAAAGCCTTACAGCGAAACTTCAACACTGGAAAAAACTTATGAATACGACGGCTATGGCAGAGTAACAAAAGAAAAAGACCCGATGAACAATTCCATTGAATATACTTATGATGCCAATGGTTTGTTAAAACAGACAAAAGATATTTACGGAAATGTAACCGAATATGGATACGACAATTTCGGGCGGTTGACGACCACCACTTCGCCGCTCGGCTCCGTTACAAGCGTAAAATACCAGTGGATTGATGCGGAAACAACTTGTGACGCTCCTGTTGGAGTTGTTTATTCGGTAACAACAAAGACCCATAACGATATGAACAATGAGACTGACCCCGGAGAGATGGTAGCTTTGAATACGAAAACAATCTCTTATGGTGAATTTGGAGATAACGAAACGGGAGATGAAATAGCGATCGAAATGGGACAAACAATTGCCCCAGAAACCACCTCTTATTTCGATGCGCTTGGGCGTGAAATACGCAGCGAGCAGGCGCGCTTTGACGGTTCCATGCTCAAAATCGACAAGAAATACGATGCACGCGGCAGGTTGTGGAAAGTATCAGCGCCGTACAAGAGTGAATCGCCGACGCTTTGGGACGTTTACAGTTACGACGACTTCGACCGTCCGACAAGCATCCTGTATGCTTCGGGTAAAAAAGATACATGGACATACAGTGAAAACACAGTAACAAGCAAAACAGACGGCATTGAAACAACAAAAACATACAATGCCGCAGGACAACTAATCAAAGTAGCCGACGCAGGAGGAACAATAACGTACGCCTACCGCCCCGACGGGAAGCCGGAAAAGATTGTAACCAACGGAGCGACAACTTCGTTTACCTACGACAATTACGGCAGGCAGCTGACAATAACCGACCCGAGCGCCGGAACGGAAACCGTAACTTACGACAGCCGTGGAAATATTGCAAGCCGCAAAGACGCCAAAAACCAGACGACCACTTTTCTGTATGACAATTTTTACCGCCTCACGGCAAAGCAAATGCCAGAATACACGGTGAATTACGGATACAACGCAAAAAACGGTTTGACCGGCATCAATTCAAATGGCGGACAATCGATTATCAATTATACTTTTGACAATTACGGACGCTTAACCGGCGAATCGGAAACGTTTGAAGGCAAGACGCTTGCAAAAAAGTATGCATACTCCGACGAACTTCTGGCTTCAAAAACCTATACGCTCGACAACAATACGGTTACAACCGAAACGCTTATTTATCAAAACGGCTACCACACCGAAACAAAAATCACCGGCAACAAGTCGATCTGGAAAATAACCGCCGAAAACGAGCAGGGACAAACCACCACGGCGACGACCGGCAATTTCACCCGTACCTACGGTTTCGACGCTTTCGGAATGCCGACAACGCGGAAAATTCAGCTCGGAAATACTGTTATTCAAAATTTTGTCTATAATTTCGACGCATCAACCGGCAACTTGCTTTCCCGCAAAGACAACACAAGGGGAATCACCGAAAACTTCGGATACGACAACCTGAACCGTCTCGTCAATTTTGGAGGAAGCTCTGCTGTCTATGCCGGCAATGGGAACATATCGGAAAAAAACGATATGCTCTACAGTTATTATACAAACAGGCCTTATGCCGTGTCTGAAATAGACGCCGGAGCTGCCGACGATCCCAATCTTGTTCCATCCGGTACGCAAACGATTAAATACACAAGCTTCAAACGTCCGGCTTCAATAGAAAGCAACGACACCGTTTATCAATTTGCATACAACGGCTTGGACATGCGAACAAAAATGTTCCTTTCGGCGGATACAGGCAAAATTTATCTCGGCGACTGCTACGAAAAAGACCAAACAGGCGGCAATACCAAAGAAAAATTATACCTTTGCGACGATTATTACACCTCACCCGCAGTTATGGTACGTGAAAACAACGGCGCTTGGCAGCTTTATTACATCGGCAGGGACTATCTCGGCAGCATCAC
>Ga0123357_10002684_pt1 | contig 20036 bp, 18 predicted proteins | sample TergutEmb28metaG_FD_89873 | JGI IMG/M metagenome (GOLD analysis project Ga0123357, IMG submission 89873) | Embiratermes neotenicus P4 segment gut microbial communities from Petit-Saut dam, French Guiana - Emb289 P4 | ecosystem: Host-associated > Arthropoda: Insects > Digestive system > Gut ...
ACCGCAGCGAAAAGGGCGCACGCCGTATCGCAGGACCGAGGCGTACTGTACGTACGCCGCAGGTCCGAGAAACGCCGTACGTCCTTTGCAGCAAAGGGATCGGTTCGTCTGAGTGGAGTCGTCATGAATGATCCGGGCTAGCCTCGATTCGCTCGCGACGGCTGGTAAACATGCTCTCAGACGCCTGCCGGCGGAAAATGGTCTTCAGCAAACAGAGATGGTCGGGGAGGCGGGATTCGAACCCACGACAACGAGCACCCAAAGCTCGTGCACTACCAGGCTGTGCGACTCCCCGAAAAGGAGGGCAATCTTATAGCACGACGCGTTCTCTCGTGCATTATTTCGCTGTGCGGAGTTTGTTGACGGCTTCGAGCAGGCCCGCGGGGGTTGCGCGGAGCTTTACGTAAATGTGGTCGCGATCCGTTTCGACCGCGCGAATTCCGAGCACCGGCGAGAGGATCCCAAGAAGCTTTTTCAAGCGAGCGTCATTCGCGAGCCTCGGCATCTTCATGAGATCGACGACCACGCGATCGCCTTCGGCCTCCACCACCGCGGCAGGCTTTTTCGGGATGAACTTCACGAGATTTCCAGGCTTCGACAGGTCGAGTGCGCCCGACTTGATGAGCGTTGCAACGGGTGAGTCGCTCTCGGCGGCGAGTGCAAGTTTCACGTCGCGTAGCCGCACTCCGATCCGTACTGCATCTTCCGAGATCGTGATCTCATCGACCTTGATCGCCGCCGACGCACGCACGGGCGTCCCCATGGCATCGACGACTGCGCCGAGCCGCAGCGCCGGTGGTGCACTCGAAATCTCGACGTCCTTTGGCGCCTTTTTGCCTTTGATCTGCCCTGCAAGCCATCTCAGCGAAGCGAGCGGCACACCGAAGCGAAGCCCCGTTGCATTGACTGCGGCACGAACCACCTCGTCCGGATTCTTCCTGACGTATCCAACGGCTGCCCGAATCATCGCGCGCGGATTCATGAGCCGGCCAGCCTACCGCGCTATGAAGCGATCACAACGATCGAATGCGTCTCACGGTCTTGCGGGTCGCGAGGCTCACAAGCGGCGCAACCAACGAGTTGCGCCGCCATGAAGCGCGCGGGGCCAAGGTCTCAGTGGGTTATGGGTGGGTTACGGGCGGCCTTGGAGGCCAACGTCCGGCGGCCAGAAAACCCAAGGATTTCAACGATGTGGAGCAGAGGGGGATCGAACCCCTGACCTTCGCATTGCGAACGCGACGCTCTCCCAGCTGAGCTACTGCCCCTTTTCGGGTGCCAACGTGTTGACCGAGGGCCGCGGACTCTACGCACACGGCTCGCCGTGTCAAGATGTTCCCGCTCTCGGAACGTGATCTTGTGGCGAAACGGCCGTGAAGCCGTGAAGGAGACCGAAGCGCGTAACCGCGCACGACTTCTTGGCGAGAAAACGGCTGCAAACGCGAGCATGGAACTGCAGTTGCCTCTTCAATACTCAAACGAGGGGAGAGATGAAGTCCGCATTTGTGCCGGTTCTCTTGACGGGTCTGCTGATCGCATGCGGCTCAGACACGAACTCTCAGTGGACGGCAGCGTCCACGACGTTCGCTTTGTCCGGCGGTGACTTTGCTGGAAACTCCGTCCGCATTTGTGGTTCGCGCCCCGCACCCGACGCGAAGTACCGCTGTAACAGCTCGCTCATCCCTCCGGACGAAACGGAGTGCCCTTGTTTCAACTTCACGAGTGACGGCACCCTCGTCGATTCGTCGGGGCAGCCCCTCGTCGTGAGCGGCCTTTGCCCATCTTCGGACTTCCCGCCTGCCAATTGGGATTTCAGTTATGCGATTTTCTCAGCACCGGATTGTGGGGGACGCAGCTCAATGATGGGACGCACAACTTCACCTGTTACGACTCCACGGACATTGCGACGCAGGCCTTCCCAAACCAGTCCGCCAATGATGTCCTGAATCCAGGCCTGAATATCAATCATGTCCTTTGCAACACCGTCAATGCTTCCAAGTCCTGGAACTTTGGGAGCTGTGCCACGGCAACGACGGCCGCAGACGCCGCGGCGAATGCCGTCCGTTTCGACTGCGGCTGCACGGCCATCGCAGGAACCTGCACTTGTGGAGACGGCGGCGTCACGGTTGGTGATCTCGAAGCGGGGTGCTCGTTCGATCCCGTAACTTGCGAAATCGTGTGCGCTGGCCGGCCCGATCTTGCTGCCGACCTCACTGGACCTGACACGCTGACAGTGAGCATACCTGACGCTTACACGTTGTCGCTTGTCAACGTCGGCACCGTGCCCAGCGTCGATGGCACGGCGACCATCGTTCTACCAGCGGGGATGACGGCACTCCCAGCCACGGTACCGAGCTTCTGCTCCGTCGCGCCTGCGGGTTCCCCGATCACGTGCGACCTGTCTCTCACCGCGCCGATTCCGCCGGGCGGCGAGGAGGATATTACCTTCAGCGTTCTCGCGTGTACGCCCGGCACGAGCGATATCACGGCCGCGGTGACCGGCGTGACCGGCGAGACCAACCTTGCCAACAACACGGCAACCATGACGGTCACGGTTGATTCGCTCCCACCGGTGCCCGAGCCAGTCTTGATCTACAGCGAGAACTTCTCGGACGGCACGCCGCAGGTTCAGCCAGGAGGGCAGGCGGTGGCACTGCAGGCATACACCGGCGGCATGGCAGCCAACTTCGAATTCTACGCCGCCGACCCTGCCTGGCTGCCCGTATCCGGGCACTGCAATGGCTGGATCATGATGAGCAACAGCCTCACTCCAAACCCTGCGATGGATCTTGGGTGCAGCGCAACTGGTGGACCTGACGGGCTCGGCGTCCAGCGCACTGCGTGGTGGTTTCAGGAACAGTTGGCCAACGTCATCGGTCTGGCTCAGGGCATGACGCCGCCGGATGCCGCCAACAACGCCGTGGTCTCCGCAGCGACGAACAGCGGGCTCCTGCTGCCCGCCAACCTGCTGCAGCTCGAGACGCTCCGGAACGCCACCCAGGGGAAAGCAGGCCACTACTACCAGGTGTCGGGCTACTTCGCAGCGGTCCACTGCCCTCAGACGAACCCGGGTTCGTCCAGTCCAATCGAAGACATGGACCTCGTGGTCGACGGAGCTCCCGTGCCGGCAGTCATGGCATTCAACCCCTGCATCCCTCCTGGGGTGCCCGGGTTTAGTCCATACATTGCGGCGAGCAACACGCAGGTTTATGTCGGGCACGCTGTATCCGCACCAATCCAGTTATCCACCGATGCGACCCTCGGTCTACGCGTCCGAAACAACGCGACCCCCGGCACCTCCGGCAACGACGGCGCTTTCGACATGCTGCAGATCTTCGACGTCACGTCGCAGGTCGACCAGTGTCTGTAAGAGCGTGTTCGACAGCCGTTGCGAGCGAATCGAGGCTAGGGCGGAGCGCGAGGAGCCCGCGCAAGCGTACTTATCGTACGTGCGCAGGCACCGCAGCGCCCAACCGACGCATCGATTTCGCGCAGCAGGCTGTAGAACTCGCTCTAATATTCACCTGTACCCGGACACCAAGGCTTGGGCGAGGAGGCCCCAGCCGTCGATCGCGACGAACAGGAGCAACTTGAAGGGTAGGCTCACCTGCGTCGGATTGAGCATCTGCATGCCGAGCGCGAGGAGCACGTTCGCCACGACGAGATCGATCACGAGGAACGGCAGGTAGATGAGAAACCCGATCGCGAAGGCTTCGGTGAGCTCCGTCACGACGAACGCGGGCACGAGCACCGTGAGATCCTCGGCGCCGATCTTTGCTGCCTCGTCCGCTGAGCGCGCGTGCTTTGCGACACCGAGAAAGCGCACACGTTCTTTCTCGCTTGCGTTCGCTTTCAGAAACTCGCGTACCGGTTCGCGAACGGCATCGACACCCTTGCCCACGAGCGCGGTCGCGTCGTCCTTCGTAGCGTTGACGAGCGGCATGGTGCGATCGAAAATGGCCTGTCCAACGGGGGCCATGGCAACGAGCGTCAGCGCGGTGGCGAGCGCCATCACGACCGTGTTCGACGGGACCGACTGCGCGCCGATCGCGCTCTTGACGATCTGCAGCGTCGTCGAGATCTTCACGAACGCCGTCATGCCCATGAAGACGAACGGCACGATCGACGCGAGCGCGAGGAGGGCGACGAGCGCGATGGGCTTGCCGAGCACGTCTTCGACGCGCACGGGTTCAGCGGCAGCGCGCGCGAGCGGCGATGCGAGTGCGAACGCAACGAACGCACCGACGGCAACGCCGGCCCGCCGCAAGGACTTGTCACGGTTCGTCGGCCACATGCTTGGCAAAGCCGACGTAGAGGCGCGCGTTCGCGTTTCGAGCGAGCTCGCGCAGAGACTCGAGCTCGCGCAGACGAAGGAGCGAGGGATGTGCCTCCAGCGCCTCGCCCAGACTCTGTTGCTGCTTGAGCGCCGCCAGCTCCGCCTCGCCCTTGATGCGCAACGCATCGGCATCGGCGGCAGCGGCAGTGCGAACGGAGGCGGCCTGAGCTTCCGACTCGATCCGGCGGATTTCTGCCTTGATCTGGGCGTCGATCTGTTGGCTCTGGGCCTTCGTCCGCGCCTCTACGAGTTGAGCCTGCGCGGTGCGCTCGGCGGCCAAAACCTTGTTCATGATCTCCTGCAGGTTCCCGGGAAAAACCAGATCCTTCACGTCGGCGCGAAGGATGGAGACGCCGTAGCGGGCAGAGGTTTCCTTGGCGTCGCGCAGGATGTCCTCGCTCAGCACGCCGTCTTCGTACCAAAGGCCTCGGTGGGTGTCCTTGATGATGATTTCCTTGCGCGCCATCGGCTCCGCCTCTTCTCGAGAGGTTCGAGAGGTGGCCCCGCAGCGGAGCTGACGTGGAGCACGGACAGGTTAGATTGGCAATCTGCCCGCCCACATTTTGATCGACGTAGACGGGTCACCGTTGAATGGCCGCTCCTAGCGCCGCCGGGGCCGCAGCGAAGGGAGCACGCGCGGCCCTGCGGCGTCAAGTCCGCGTCAATCAAGCCTCACGGTCGTGCCTCGTGGTCGTCAGGGGATTGCGGTGGCTTGCGTTTCAGCACGCGTGAGAGAACGTCGTTGAACGACGTCGCTCCCATGGCCACGCTGCCATCTTCGACCGCTTCCAAGTCTGCGGCAGGCACCTCACCGAGCTTCGTGAAGCCTGCTTCCGAGACGCCCACCACGAGCACCTGTGCGCCCACGCGTACGAGATAAATCTGTCTCCGAGCGTCCAGGGGCAACTGCCCCATCAGCGCAACGGGGCCGCGTGCACGGCCGACGCCGAGTTTACGTGCACTATACAACACGACGAGTGCAAGTGTGCATACCGCGAGCAGGGTGATGAACGTCTCGACGAGGTAGCTAACGTACGGGCCCATTCGTCTACTTTTCGTTCGAGAAGATCTGCGAGATGTCGCGCAAGGTCAATCCTGGTTTAAACCCAAGTTGACGTATTGCTAGAAGGAGCATAAAGGTCGGCCCGCCGTGGCACTCGTCGTCCAGAAATTCGGAGGCACTTCGGTCGGCTCGATAGAGCGCATACGCAACGTCGCGCGCCGCGCCCTTGCCACGCAGAAAGCTGGCAATGATGTCGTCGTCATCGTCAGCGCGATGAGCGGTGAAACCAATCGGTTGCTCGCGCTCGCGCAGGAGATGGCGAAGATCCCCGACGCGCGCGAGATGGACGTCGTGGCTGCCACCGGTGAGCAAGTCTCGGCGGCACTGACGGCCATGGCCATTCACGTCGAGGGCGGGGAAGCGCGATCGCTCCTTGGGCACCAAGTGAAGATCCTGACGGACGGAGCGTTCAGCAAGGCGCGCATCAAGACCATCCAGGGCACGAAGATTTTCGACACGCTCAAGAAGGGTCGCATCGCGGTGGTTGCGGGCTTTCAGGGCGTCGACGAAAACGGTGACATCACCACGCTCGGCCGCGGTGGCTCGGACACCACGGCGGTCGCCGTGGCTGCCGCCATCGGCGCCAACGCGTGCGAGATCTACACGGACGTGGACGGCGTTTACACGACCGATCCAAACATCTGCCCGTCGGCAAAAAAAATCCCCCGTATCTCGTATGAAGAGATGCTCGAGCTGGCTTCGCTCGGTGCGAAGGTGCTCCAAATCCGCAGCGTGGAGATCGCGATGAAGTACGGCGTTCCGGTTCATGTCCGCACCTCGTTCTCCGATGCCGAAGGCACTTGGGTCACGGGCGAAGACAAGGCGCTCGAAGACGTGGTCGTTGCCGGCGTCGCATACGAAAAAAACGAAGCACGCGTGCACGTCGTGAACGTCCCGGACAAGCCCGGCATCGTCGCCGAACTGTTCGGAGACATCGCGGACAAAAACATCTCCGTCGACATGATCATTCAGAACGTGTCGAGGGAAGGACAGGACCGAGCGAACGTGACGTTCACGCTCGCGAAGACCGATCTTGCGCGCGCAAAGAACTTCATCGAAGAAGTTGCGAAGCGACTTGGTGCAAGCGGGGTCCGTTACGACGAAGACGTGGTGAAGGTTTCGATCGTTGGCCTCGGCATGCGCTCGCACGCCGGCATCGCGGCCAAGATGTTCCGTCTGCTCGCGAACGAAGGCATCAACATCCAGGCGATCTCGACGAGCGAGATCAAGGTGTCGTGCCTCATTCATGCAAAATACACGGAACTCGCGGTACGCACTCTGCACGACGGTTTCATCGGCAATAAGTAGACCCCTCCGCGCGGCTTCGCTCGCTGCGCTTCGCTCGCCTTGCGGCTCCCCTTGGGCGGTGCTCGTCAGGCGTGCGCGCCGCCTTAGGGCGCCGGCCCGCCTTCCTGCGCGCCGCCAGGGGAGCCCGCGGCTGCTTGCATCGTCGCAAGACATGTCGATCAGGTTGAACATCGAGCGCCGTCGGAGTGCGTCGCGTGCGGTGTCTGTGTCGACGTAATAATTGTCAGCTGGCATCGCCGCGAGTAGCGCCTCGAACGCTGCGGCGCTGACACCACGTGCGTAGTCGCTCGTCTCGATGCCTGAGCCATCGCCTCCATCAAGTCGTTCCGAGGTCTTTCGCTCCCTCCGTGAGCTGAGGAAGCTCCTTCGACATGAGCTTGTCCATGTCGGAGAGGACGAAGTCGCGATACTCCTCCTTCAGCTCCTTGGGGGCGTTCGCCGCAAGCTGCATGTCCAGTCCCTGCTTCCGAAGCTCCGCGAGCGTCTTGATCGCGATGAGCGTTGTGGCGACGGCCTCGGGCTCGACGGCGCGTCCACCGAGTAGTTGCTTCGTGAGCGCGTCGCCAAGGCCCTCCATCATCTTCGCATTCGTTGTCTCGATCGCGGTCATGTGCTCGTTGCGAGTTCCAATCGCTCTGGTGTCCTGAACGTAGCGATCGAGCTCGGCCTGCTTCCGCATGTAGTCGTGGGCAGCGTAGAGGATCTCGAACGTGAACTTCACAACCATCACCGTGGAGCCGACGAGGACGAGCCACATGGATCCGCGATCGACGCCTTCGACCTTGAAGTGCCAGGGCGATTCGGTGGTGTTGCAGCATGCAGCCCCTCCCGGTCGCGCGCAGCCGTCCGCGATGTCATGGCGAACAACATCGCAATACGGCGAGCACGGCCAAGGGAGGGGCAAGTGAGGCGAGCCCAAAAGGCGACGCCGAACGGGGGTGGGCTACTTAAGAAGTTGCGAAGCGACTTGGTGCAAGCGGGGTCCGTTACGACGAAGACGTGGTGAAGGTTTCGATCGTCGGCCTCGGCATGCGCTCGCACGCCGGCATCGCGGCCAAGATGTTCCGTCTGCTCGCGAACGAAGGCATCAACATCCAGGCGATCTCGACGAGCGAGATCAAGGTGTCATGCCTCATTCATGCAAAATACACGGAACTCGCGGTACGCACTCTGCACGACGGTTTCATCGGCAATAAGTAGACCCCTCCGCGCGGCTTCGCTCGCTGCGCTTCAGTCGCGTCGCTCGATCAGTAACACAGCGGATGGGTCTTTCCGAAAGATGGGGGAGGGGTATATCCTCGCCCCGAGTCGACTCTTGCCGCACCAGCAGCGTCTGCGAACCGCATCGTGGAGCATTTGCGGCAGGAACGACCGCGTGAGGAGAAATAAGGGATGCGCAACGTATCGTCACCCATGTTCAAGCTCGTTGCCACCTGGACCTTCGTGAGCCTGTTCGCGTGCAACATCGGTTGCAACAAGCTTCTCAAGAAGGGAATGCCGGGGGACGGAGGCGTCACAACCAAAGAAGCCTCGCAAGGAGCGAAATCGAAAGGCCCGAAGGAGGCGAAACCCGGAAACAAGGAAGCCCCGAAGGCAGTCGATCCGGACGACCAACTCGAGGAGAAGCTCCAGCCATACATCGAATGTTTGAATTCGCTGTCCTCGAGCGTCCATGACGCGGAGAGTCGCTATTTGATGTACATCCCGAAAACTGGCCCCACCGGGAAAGGAGAACCTAGCCTTTACAAGCTTAGCGAAGGTGCAGCCGCCAAGTGCACCGAGAACGTTGCGAAGGGCAAGACTCTGCCGCCGTCACACCCACAGCTCGAGCAGGCGGGTGAGGCGTTTGCAAAAGCCGCAAGCCAGATTGATCCGATCGCCGCGCAACTTGAAAAGTATTACGAGGACAAGGACTACCGCGACGATAAGTGGGCCAAAGGAAAAGAGTTGCACCCACAGTTGATGGCCGGGTTCGAGGCTTTCGACAAAGCCGACAGCGATCTTCACAGCATCGTTGATGGCATCACCAAACCGCTCCGGCAGCGCGTTCTTGCCAAGATTGAAAAAGAGGAGGGCAAGAAATTCTCTTACCACCGCCAGCACGTGCTCCTCGCGGCGCGCGAGCTCATCGAGGCGACCGTTCCGAGCGGCCAGGGTTCAAGCATTGACTTTATCCCATACAGCACGGCGCTGACCGAGTTTCAGAATGCGTTTTCCGATCTCACGGCGTACGGCGATTCTCACAAATCCGAGAATTCGAATCAGTCGAATTACGATTCCTTTGTCAAGGCGGCCGACGATTTCCAAAAGATGCAGAAGAGCCTCAGCCGCTGCCTTCGTGATGCGCCCGCAAAGGCCAAGGTTGCGAACGGCAAGATCGACGCAAAGAAGGTCCCGCCATGCAGGGACGTTTCTCCCTTTGCCAAGATGAGCGGTCTTGCCAGAAATGGTGCGGATGCCCTCGATTTCGTGTTGGAGAAGTACAACGAATTCATCAACACCGCGAACAGAAGCCAGTTTCATTGAGATCGTGTTCTACAGCCGTCGCGAGCGAATCGAGGCTAGCCCGGATCATTCATGACGACTCCGCGTAGGCGGTCCGATCCTCTTGCTGCAAAGGGCGTACGGCTTTTGTCGGACCTGCGACGTACGTACAGTACGCCTCGGTCCTGCGATACGGCGTGCGCCCTTTTCGCTGCGGTCTCGGTCGTCTGCAGAAATCGCGTCGTGAATGATCCGGGCTAGGGCCTGTCCCTGGATTCCGGACCGAGGCGGCGAGAGCGCGTTTTACGTGGAGCCTCTCGTTGACGTTGACGTGGTCGTTCGACGGCGATGGCGACGTGAACGAAACAACCGGTTCGTCACCGTCGCCGTTCACGTCAAACGTCAATGTCAACGATCACGCTCACGAGGTGCCGCTGTGGTCTCCATCGTCCACATCTTTCGTTCCGCATCTGGAGCGACGCGGGCGTGAACGAACCAGGGTAACGTTCACGCCGGCGACCAACAGCCTGTCAGACGACAGTTGTGGCCGTGTCGAGGACAGGTGATTGCGCGCGTGTTGCCTCGGAAATACCGGGAGGAAGTCGAGGCATGATCGTCGCAATAAAGCGGGTTCATGCTCGCCACCGCTCAAGGTTCCGTCCTCATCGGGCTCACCGCTCAACCGGTTCGCGTCGAAGTCCAGATCTTTCGTGGCATCCCGTCATTCGAACTCGTTGGATACGCCGAGGGCGCAGTTCGTGAGAGTCGCGTGCGCGTTCGAAGCGCGCTTGCTCACGTCGGTGTCGATCTCGGTGAATATCGCGTCGTCGCGAACCTTGCGCCTGCGGATCTGAAAAAGCGCGGGAGCTCGTTCGATCTCGCCATTGCCGTGGCAACGCTTGCGTCGCTCGGCGCGGTTCCCGAAGACGCGCCGGGCGACGTGCTCTTTCTCGGGGAGCTGTCGCTCGACGGAAGTCTGTATCCCGTTCGCGGACTCGTTGCGCATTTGCTCGGAGCGCGCGCGCGAGGCGTTGCACGGGTCGTCGTTCCTCGCGCCAATGAATCGGAGGCGGCGCTCGTCGACGGCATCGAGATCGGTGTTGCAGGCACGCTCGCAGAGCTCGTCGGATCGCTTCGTGGCGAAGGTTCCCTCATGCGAGCCGCCGCGTCGCCATCCACATCACCGGAGACGTTGACGCATGACGATCTCGGTGACGTGCGCGGTCAGGCATCGGCGCGGCGGGCGCTCGAGGTCGCTGCTGCGGGCGGACACAATTTGCTCTTCATCGGTTCACCGGGTGCGGGCAAGACCATGCTCGCGCGGCGCCTGCCCGGGATCTTGCCGTCACTGTCGCGTGACGAAGCGCTCGACGTCGTGGCCATTCATAGCGTCGCGGGCATCCGTCGCCGCTCGCTCGGCGAGCGCCCTTTTCGCTCGCCGCACCACACCGCAAGCGAGGTCGCCCTGGTCGGCGGCGGTGAGTTCGCGCGTCCGGGGGAGGTGAGTCTCGCGCACGACGGCGTCCTTTTCCTCGACGAGCTCGCAGAGTTCCGTCGCGGTGCGCTCGAGGCACTAAGGCAACCGCTGGAGGACGGCGTCGTCACGATCGCGCGCGCGCAGGTGTGCGCAACGTTCCCTGCAAGGCCGCTCGTCATCGCCGCAACGAATCCTTGTCCGTGCGGTCGCCGGGGAGACGGCACGCCGCGATGCGAGTGTCGGAGCGATCGCGTGCGCGACTACCGAGCGCGCCTGAGCGGCCCGCTCATCGATCGGATCGACATTCACGTGGCGCTCCGGCCCGTCGACGTCGTCGCTCTGCAAGGCAAAAGAGGAGGCGAACGCAGCAGCGTCGTTCGCGCTCGAGTCGAGCGCGCGCGCGCCATTCAGCGAGAGCGCTTCTGTGCGGGTGAAACTTCGGCGGCGCTGAACGCACGCCTTTCGCAAAAGGATATCGAACGCGTCTGCGCGCTCGACGAGGCGAGCGCGAACATCCTCGCAGACGCAGTCAGAAGGCTCGGTCTGTCGGCGCGCGCGTACGGCAAAGTACTGCGCGTCGCGCGCACGGTGGCAGATCTCGGCGGGCGCACGGAGATCACGCCGTCCGATATCGGCGAGGCCGTGAGCGGACGCCTGCTCGATCGCGATTCGTTCGATCCCGCGGTTCGCGCGGTGTGACCGCGCTTTGGCTCTCGAAAGGCTTGCGGGCGATCGTCGCCTTCGTCCGCGAGCTCGGATCAAAGAGGCGAATTGGAAACGAGGAAGATCATCATGCTCGAACAGATCACAGAAAAAATGCGAGTACTCAAAAGCGTCGTCAGCACGGTGGAGAAGCAATTCGGCAAAGGAGCCATCATGGCGCTCGGCGACGACAGCAGCACCGAACCCATCGCCGCGATCCCAACGGGCTCGCTCGCCCTCGATCTCGCAACGGGCATCGGAGGCTACCCGCGCGGAAGAGTCGTCGAGATTTACGGACCCGAATCGAGCGGCAAAACGACGCTCGCACTGCACGCGATTGCCGAGGCGCAGAAGGCAGGCGGCGTCTGTGCGTTCATCGACGCAGAGCACGCCATCGACATCAACTACGCGCGCAGCATCGGTGTTAAAACGGACAAGCTCCTCGTGTCGCAGCCGGACACGGGCGAGCAGGCGCTCGATATCTGCGAAATGCTCGTCAAGAGCGACGCCGTCGATCTCGTCGTCGTCGACTCCGTTGCCGCGCTGACGCCTCGCGCAGAAATCGAAGGTGACATGGGCGAGTCGCACGTAGGCTTGCAGGCGCGCTTGATGAGTCAGGCGCTCCGCAAGCTCACGGCCGTTGCGCACCGGACCGACACGACGCTCTTGTTTCTCAATCAGCTTCGTCAGAAGATCGGTGTGGCTTTCGGCAATCCGGAGACTACGACGGGCGGCAATGCGCTCAAGTTTTACGCGTCCATGCGTATCGATATCCGTCGTATTGCTCAAGTGAAGATAGGCGACGAGATCGTTGGCGGGCGCACGCGGTGCAAATTGGCAAAAAACAAATTGGCACTTCCATTCACGGAGGCCGAATTCGAAATCCGTTATGGATCAGGAATCGAGCCCATGGGCGAACTCATTGAACTTGGATTGGCTCGCGGTCTCGTCGAAAAATGCGGAAACCATCTGACGTTCGCCGGCAGTGCGCTCGGCAACGGGCGCGAGCGATCGCGCGAGACGCTTTTGCAGAGTCCGGAGATGCAGAGCGCTCTGCGTCAGGCCATCTGGACAGCCGGCCCGGTTCGTCCGGGGCGACGCACGCAGCTCGATTCTTGAGCAACGAAAAAGTTGCACGCGGCGCACTCGGCGGGTCCGAGTGCGCCGCGGCAACTTGAAAGCGGTCAGAATCAGAAGAAGAGGACGCCCACGAGCATAAGAAAAGCGATGCCGCCGAGGCCGATGAGGGCGTACGTCGTTCCGGCCGGCACGTCGCTTTCATCGAGCACCGCGCGCAGTCGCTCTTCGCTGGCTGCCTCCGTGGGAGCGTGCCCCTTTGCCACGGCGGCGACGTCGAGACGGTGCCCGAGTCGTGCGATCTCGGCGTCCGCGTGCGTGCGCCGCGCAGTGTGCGTGCTGAAGATCTCCGAGGCGAGGCAGGCTGCGCGTACGGCTCGCCATGCCGCGAATGCCGTGGCGTCGTCGGCGCGAGTCTCCGCTTCTTTCGCGATGGTTTCGAGGCGTGCGAAGCCCTCTTCGGACACGCAGAAACCGGGGCAGCGAGCTTCGGCGGCCGCGCTCGCGGCAACGATCGCATCGAACACGTTGCCGTGAGCAATTGCCGCGTCTGCATCGGCGAGTGCCCTCCGGCCATCGCGAACGCGCCCGACCCACGCCACGATGAACACGACGGCGCAGAGGATCGCAACGAGGGTCACAACGAAGTTTGAGCGTTTGCGGATCACTGGAAGTCGCGACGCCGGAAGATGAGCGCGCTCAGCGTCAGGAGGACGGACGCGTAGAGAACGGCGTTCAGACACGCACGAACGACGTACGTGCTCGGCGCAATGGTGGCGATCTCGCCGAGCAAGAGCGGTCGCGCAGGCACGTACAGATTCAAGTTCGGCACGATGCGCGCGAGCACGGCTCCGACACTGCGAAACGCGGGACCGATGGCGCCGAACGTGCGCGCCGGGATGTTGCCGAGCGTGTCGGCGGAGCGGCCGACCGCGAACATCATGATCGTGAAGATCGCCGTGAGGAATGGCGACGAGAACGACGAGAAGAGCATGGCGACCGCGGCCACGATGGTGATTTCGGCGAGCGTGAGGATGGCCGAAAGGATGACGATCTGTCGCTCCCCGCCCGTGCCGTTTGCCAAGAGCGCCATCGCGACGAAGAGCGCGACGGACCAAGGCAGAAGCATGAACACGCGCGTGAGCTTTGCGCGCCAGAGGAGCACGCCGAGCAGCGCAATCATGAAGACGGCAACGCCGATGGTGAGCTCGACGTGCTCTTTCGTTTGCAGCGCGAGAATCGTGAGCACCCACGCGGCGTCGATGGCGACGAAGACGAGCATGGTCGCGAGAATGCCGAGGTACTTGCCGACGAGGTACTCCGCGCGGACGAGCCTCCGCGTGAGGATGGGGAAGACCGTTTTGAGTTCGAGCTCGCGATAGAGCGAGGTTGCACCGAGGATCGTCGCGACGAGAACGGAGAGCAGGGAGATTGACGCCGCGCCGATGTCCGCCACGATTCGCATCTCGCCGCGAATGGACATCGCTGCGATGACGATCGAGTACGCGGAAGCCGCGAGCGCGAACGCGAGCAGCCCGAGCAGCACGCGCGCGCGAACTGCCTCGCGGTAGGTGTTCATCGCGATGGCGAAGACGCGAAGGAGCATTCAGTACGTGCGTCTTACCTCGGCCACGTAGCGCCGGACAAGCTGCGGAACGGACAGGAGCGCGGACCTGATGCGCTCTTCGAACAAGTCGCGAACGATGCCCGAACCAATGTCGACGACGACGCCGTACGTGAGCAGAACGCGCGGCTCGCCGTGGTGTCCGATGAACGGCTCCAACCGGAAGAAGCCCCACGCGTCATCGATGCCGTGGGGTCGCGACGGATCGAGCCAGAAGCGGAACTCGCGACGGCCGGACGGAGCTGCGGCTTCGGTGCGGATGCGCAGCGTGTACGACGCTTCGACGAGCGCATTGCCTTGCACGACTTCGACGAGGCGATCGGGACCGTCTACGCCGACCAGGCGCGCTTGCTTGGTGCGCGGCAGAACGCGACGGTACGCACTGACGTCTTCAATCACCGACGTGAGCTCCGCGACGGACGTATCGACGACGGTGTACGTGAGACCTCCGACGTAGCGGCTGTCGCCGCGCTCCCACGTTTGGTCGCGCGCGATGGTTTCGCCGCGCTCGAGGCGCCGCGCTTCTTCAGCCGATAACCGTTCGCGTCTTTCGACGTCAACGATGCCGGGATCGGCAGACGTTGCGGCGAACGATGCGGCCGGCGCAAGGGCGAAGAGCCCCGCTACGACGACACCCACAACGCGCGACAGCGATCGCATTGCGCATTGCAGATTAAAGAGCCGTCCGAGAGCACGCAAGGGAACAACCACTGAACGCTGCGCGAGGCACCGCTCGTCCCCCAACCGCCACCCAGACCGCTTTCAAGTTGACGCGAGGTCGAGGCGGGGCCGAGCAGCGGACCGGAACAGCCTCTTGGCTTTGAGGACCGCAGCGCAGGTCCCAACGACGAGATCGCGGCAAATCGAAAGCGGTCACTTTCGGCGCAACCACTCGGTCTGCGAGGACGACGGGAAGTCATGCGTGTCGTGAAAGGAACGACACCCGGCGAAAGGATTTCAAATGAGTATCGATGCTGCGGAACGGCCGAGCGAAATGTGGGTTCTCGAGATTCAAGATGCATTTGCCGCGCGACGCGTCCCGTTGGGGTCCTCGTCGTTGACGGTAGGTTCGAGCAAGACGGCGGACGTCGTGCTCGAAGACAGTGCCATAAGCGGTCGTCATTGCGAGATCCGTCAACTCATTGACGGTGTCGGCGTTCGCGATCTGGGCTCGACGAGTGGCACGTACGTCGGTGGAGCACGACTCGTCGATGACGTCGTTGCGACGGCAGGCGCAACGATCTCGCTCGGACGGAGCACGATCACGTGCTTGCGGCACGACGAGAGCGAGGATGACGAAGTCGGCGAACCGCTGCCGGGCATCGCGGGTGGATCGATCAGCATGCGACGCATGGCGGCGCGGGTACGGAGGTACGCGAAGTTGAGCGAGCCCGTACACATCCACGGCGAGACCGGCACCGGCAAAGAATGCATTGCGCGGGCACTCCATTCCGAAGGTCCTCGCGCGCACCGTCCATTCGTACCCATCAACATGTCCGCCTTGCCTCGCGAGCTCTTCGAGAGCGAGCTTTTCGGTCACGAACGCGGCGCTTATACGGGCGCGATCAACCGGCGCGCAGGTGCCTTTGCCGAGGCAGACGGTGGCTCGCTGTTCCTCGATGAGATCGCTGAGTTGTTACTCGACACGCAGCCAAAGCTTTTGCGGGCACTCGATGGCTACGAGCTTCGTCGCGTGGGCTCGTCGGGTGGTGGGCGGCGACCGAACGCGCGCATCATTACTGCGTCGAACGAAGACCTGAGCGACAAGGTGCAGCAGGGACGCTTTCGCTCGGACTTGTTTCATCGGATCGAAGCTTTCAACATCGAGCTCCCTCCACTTCGCGAGCGTCGTGGTGACATCCCGCAGATCGCGCGTGCGCTGCTCGTGGGGCTCGAGAAAAGTTTTGGACCGCTCGATCTCACGCCTGCCGCCGTGGCGAAGCTCGCGGCCTACGATTGGCCCGGCAACGTGCGCGAGCTACGCAAGGTACTGGCTCGCGCGGCAGATTTCGTGCGCGGGGGGCCGGTGATCGATGCCGTCCACGTCGATCGCGCGATCCGTAAATCGTTCAAATCGAAGATCGAGCTGACGTCCGAATTCGCTCGAGTCTGCTTCGATCGCCATGGGGGCAACCTCAGTGCAGCGGCTCGCTCCCTCGGAGTTCCGCGAACGACGTTTCGAAGCTTTCTGAACGGCTCGCGCAAAACGGCGCGCCGACGACGAACGACGGCTTGACCAGATCGCCCACTCCATGAAGAGTGGGCGCATGAACGGCGCGCCACGATCCCGTGCGGTGCGTGCGGCGTGCGCCGTCGGGCTTCTTTTGCTGGGTTGCGCGCGCAGCAAATCGTCGGTCGTGATCGAAGACGCCGGCGCGACCGCCGATGCATCGCCGAGCGCGCGCGAAGTCGTGCGTACCGTCGCGCCTGCCAAAGCGGATCGCTTCTCGGCGCCCATCGCGGCGACGCATCTCGCGGACGGTGACGTCATCGTGGCGGGGCTCGACGTTGCGTCGAAGTCCATCGTTGCGCAGCAGATTGACCCGCACGACGAGATCACGAACGAGCGCGTGGTGCTCGATGACGTTGCGTGGTCGAGCGCGGCGGACTTGCGACTGTTTCCGATCGGATCCGGCGCAAGCCTCGTGTGGCGCGGCAAGCGTCACGACGTCCTCGGCAGGCAGCTCGTGGTGCTCGACGAAGATCTCGCGGTGCGCGGTGATCCGGTCGATCTCATGGCCGGATCGTGCGCCACGCACGACGTCCTTTTCTCGACCGACGGGCAGCGCATACAAGCGAGATCTTGGTCAGGTGGCGTACGCCACGCGTCGCTCCCGAAAGATTCGGAGGCGTTGCTCGCGTGCGGCGCAACACGAGCTTTCGCGATTGCCCAAGAAGAGAATCAGATATCGATTTGGTCCTTCCATCCATCCGACGCACTGCACGGACCCGTAACGGTCTTTTCGGAATTGGACTTTGGCAATGACGAATTACGTGAGCATGCAGAATACACGATCGACGACGATCTCGGCATCGTGCGCGTGGCTTCGTCGGGTGCCGTCGCGATCAGAGAAATCAAAATGGACGCGGTGGGACAGCTCCGGCGCACGAAGAAAATCATCGCCCGCGAGGATGACGTCGTGGCCGTTGATGCGTCGTCACGCGCCATCGTCGTAGTCTACACGGAGGAGTCGAGCAACGCATGCAGGGGCAACGCGCGCGTCACCGAGTCGCGGACGAAGGTAATGGCGCTTCGCGTAGATCGCGGCGGGGACGACGAAGCCGTCTTCGAGCTTTCCCCGGGCACGTGCGGGCGCGAAATCGGGCCGTTTTTTACTGGCGTGCTTGGCAACGATATTGCGGTCGCTTGGGTCGAGCGCGTCTCGATTGTTGGAACGCCGCGCGCGCCCATTGCTGGACTCTCCTATCGCGTGGTCAGGGCTGCAGGCGAGCCTATGCCATTATCGCATATCGATCAGCCGGCTGACGCGCTCGTGGATGCAGGGTGTGATGGTAAACGTTGCTTCGCGGTTGCCTTGGTGCGCAAAGCTGGTGCCGATGGCAGGGTACCAGGCATGGCCCGCGTCCTCCGTTACCCGTAGATCGGGCAGGCACGGGGGCCTGCCCCTACATCCGACAAAACGCATTCGTAGGGAGGAACGCAAATAGCGGATAAATAAGAGGAATTACGAAAATGAAAAAAAGATGATGACAGCGCGGCCCGATCGCCCCGTAGCCTCGCATTCGCAGTTAGTGCAGCGCGATGGCGCCGCTGGGGCGCGGGAGCAAGAGCGATGAACCGGATGGCATGGCGTGGGGCGCTGGCGTTTCTGGTTGCCATGATCTCGTGTTCGGCGCCGGGCGATCCGCAGCCGCAGGAAGAAGAGAATGTTGGTGCGGTGGCAAGCGCACTTTCTACGACAACGCACTACGAAGGCGAGGCGATGTCGTGGTCCGGCAAGAACAACGTGGACGGGGAGATAGATCCGGGGCCGCCGGTGAGCCGGTATTTTTGGGTCGACGGGAGCATCTGGACGACGCACCCGTTCGTGGGTGGGGCGACGACCATCACGTTGCAAGCCAAAGGTGAATTGCTCAACGGGGTGGGGCCCACGTGGTGGTGAGCGTGGGAGGGACCGCCATTGGTTCCGGGTACGTGAACAATACGTCCTTTGCGAGCTCCACGTATACGTTCACGGCCACGCCGGGGGCCAAGGAGCTCCGGATCACGTACGATAATGACGACACGAACGGGATCCAAGACAGGAACCTCTATGTGGACTGGGTGGAGGTGACGGAGGATGCTGTGGATGCGGGGCCAGCGCCGTGCGTGGACACGACGTATGCAGGGCCTTCCATGGCATGGTCGGGGACGGAAAACGTGACGGGAGACGTCAATCCAAGGCCGCCGGCGTATAGGAACTTGTGGGAGGATAACTCGGTGTGGACGAGTCACCCGTTTGCGGACGGTCCTGCGCGCGTCCGGGTGCGGGCAGCGGGAGACTTGATGAAGAACGTGGGGCCACACATGGTGGTCTCGATCGATGGGACGGCTATTGGGGATGCGTACGGGACGACGACGTTTACGGATTACGATTTCGATTTCACGGCCACTGCGGGCACGCATGTGGTCAAGGTGGAGTACGACAACGATGACTGCTCGGTGCCCGGGGTGGCAGGGCTCGACCGGAACTTGTTCATTCAGACGGTGAGCGTGGTTTGTCTGGCGACGGATGCTGGTGCGGATAGCGGGGATGCCGGCGATGGAGGTTCCTCGGGCGGAGGCAGTGGCGAGGATGCTGGGAGCGGCGGAGGCGAGGGGTGTACGCCGGCTTCGTGCGCGACGACGAGTCCGTGTCTTGTTGCACAATGCACGGATGGCGTGTGCGTGACGACGCCGGTTGTGGCGGGGACATCGTGCACGGACGGAAATCCCTGCAACGGCGAAGAAATCTGCGATGGCGCCGGGGCGTGCGTGGTGGGTACGTCGGCGGTGATCGATGATGGCGACCTATGCACGATCGATACGTGCGATCCAGCCACGGGGATTGTGCACACGCGAGTGAACACGCCAGGGTGCGTGCCAGTGATTGATCCGCCTGCGCTCGACACGACGGTGGCGCCGCAGATGGGAACGTCGACGGCGTTTCTGTACTCGGGATCGTCGCCGGTGCAACTGGGTGTAGCGCCTGGGACGATTGAGGAGCAGCGAGTGGGGGTTGTGCGCGGTCGGGTGCTTGACGCAAACGGTGTGTCACCGAAGAGCGGAGCCACGGTGACGATTGTGGGGCATCCGGAGTTTGGGCAGACGTTCACGCGGGATGATGGCTGGTACGACATGGCCGTGAACGGCGGAACCACGTACGTGGTGCATGTTGCGGCGTCAGGGTACTTGCCGGTGCAGCGGCCTGCGCTGGTGAACTGGCACGGGTGGTCGGTTGTGGAAGACATGGTCTTGACGCAGCCGTACACGAGCCCGGATCCGTTTACGGTGGGAAGCGGCAGCGCACACTTCGTGCGCGGGGCTGTCACACCGCAGGGAGAAGATGGGGACGACGCGCGTCAGGCAACATTCTGTTCCCTGAGAGAGTGTTCGACAGCAATACACGTCATTTCATGAGGCGAGTTGGCGGGTCATGATGTGAACAAAACTCCATCGAATCCAAGTTTCGGAACTTGATATCGACCGTTCATAATCCTTCGAGAGACGTCGGTCCCGATTCATCCATCCAAACGATCGTTCCATAACCCATCGTTTGGGAACCACCACAAATCCTTTGATGTCCGGACGCTTGACCACTTCAACACCTATCCCGGTCTCTTGGGTCGCACGATGGATAACACCCCCTGTAGAGGCACCATCCACAAGTGTGTGGGTCAAACGAGAACTGGTGGTCTTCGCCTCTCGAAGCAAGGCAGGAATGGCATCACGGTCTTGCACACACCCTGCGGTCACCATCACGACGAC
>Ga0123357_10002685_pt1 | contig 20034 bp, 25 predicted proteins | sample TergutEmb28metaG_FD_89873 | JGI IMG/M metagenome (GOLD analysis project Ga0123357, IMG submission 89873) | Embiratermes neotenicus P4 segment gut microbial communities from Petit-Saut dam, French Guiana - Emb289 P4 | ecosystem: Host-associated > Arthropoda: Insects > Digestive system > Gut ...
GACCCGTTGCGCTAACCACGTGACACCCCTCTATCCGCAAAAGTTGGCACTAACTTCGCCGATCGGCGGCGGCCGCTCTGTCGGTATGGTTCGCTCGCGGACTAAAGCCACGGAGTTTAGTTTTTAGTTTAGTTTACTGAAAATGACAGTCCTTTTGCTACAGTATCATTCAATACAAATTCTGCATTAAAAGATTCATTTTAACCATCAAACTAAATTTCAAATCTTACCTTTGTTAGTCTTATGTTAATGTACGTAGGTTATTCGGAAAGTATGTACCCTCTGCACATATCTCTCGTGCATCCTCGAGACTATCACTTTGTGCATGTGCAGTGACTTCCTCTATCAACTGAGAAGTCACTGACACCATTTCGTGAAATTCATGTTATGTTTATGTTTGTTCCTTTGCGTTAAACATGTTTAAGACAATTGAGGGGGCCACCGACTGTGAAATATGGCCTGTAATTCGTTTTTTGAAAGCTAGGAATGTGCTACCAAGTGAGATTCATCACCAGATCTGTCAGGTGTACAGTGACAATGCGATGAGTGATGGCATGGTTAGGAAATGGGTTCGGATGTTCAATGAAGGACGAGAGAACATGCATGAAGAGGCGTGAAGTGGGCGTCCATCTTTGGTGAATGATGATTTGGTGCACAAGGTCAACGAAAGAGTGCATGATGACAGACATTTCACAATTTCTGATCTGTCCCTGCACTTTCCTCAGATTTCAAGGACTCTATGACATTGTCAGTAATGGCTAACATCGCAAGCGGCCGCATTCTATGAGGAGGGTACACAAGAACTTGTGTCCCGCTATGATAAGTGCCTCAATAATGGCAGCGAATATGTGGAAAAATAGTTTGAAGAATATAGAATCTGATAACAATAAAATTTTGTATGAAACCTTACTCGATTTTTTTTTACAGTGAAACGGTACTTACTTTCTGAATAAGCCTCATATAACTAATTAACTGCATGAAGTACACTCCTTTTTGACAAGGTAGCAACTTCTCAGATGAGAACCTGAAGTTCATTACCAAGTTCAAACAGCCTGCCACTTGTCCCCATCTCAGCCAATCAGTCCATGCTCTCCCATCCTGCTTCATAAGATCCATTTAATATTATCCTCCACTCTGTGCCTAGGTCTTCAGAGCACTCTCCTTCCTTCAGATTTCCCCACCAAAAACCTGTATGGATTTCTCCGCTCCTACACACTTGCCACATGCCTCACCCACCTTATCCACCTTGACCTGATCACCTGTCATAACATTTGGTCAGGAGAACAAATCATGAAGCCTTATACTACTAAGCAGCTTCCTCCATTCTCCTGTTACACAGGGCAAAATTATGTAACCTGCTGATTTTTATAATGGGGAGTTGTTGACGCCTTGCCCAAATGGGCAGTTGATGACGCCTTGCCCAAATCCCAGACTCTTTATGAGGGTTAATATTAAACAAAACATGCTATGGTAGATCAGTTTTATTACAAAATGCATAATCTCATGCATTACCTTGAGCTGCTGCATGATGACCAGGAATTGCTGGAGTGCCAGCAAAAGTCTGGCGTCCAATACTTTGTGTCAAGTCTTTCATCAGTTCTTCCTTTTCAGTCTTGCGAGCAAAACAATAATCAGAAATTTTGTTCTGGAATGCCACCAAGATCTGAAACAGAACACAGCTGTCACTAAGAAGACATGCACAATCTCCACACACCTCACTGAAGTATATGTACATTTCATCTGACAACTGACACTGTCAACTGCCATCAGCTTGCTTCAATAAAACTCTCACATGCAATGAACTGCGTGTATGTTGGATGCGACATGTCTGCAAGTGGAAGGGAAACATTGCCAGCACCTTCTTTAAACATGGTGAGTAAAAACCTAATATTGTATGCAATATATTGAACTGAAAAACATGTACCATGACTTGCTGCAAATTGGTGCCTGCTGTCACACAAAACCACCTGAATGACATGATGATGAAGTCAGATAAAATAATGCCCCTGTATAACCAATTCCAAAACTCAGTGCTATCAATTTTATCACATTACCTGTGTAAGGTCATTGTAGAACTTTGCTCCTTCAGACAGATGTTCTTTAAGTTCACTGAAGGCATCGTACGCTGCAGCTAGCTCCTTCAGAACAGCTTCCCTCTGTGAAGCTGTCCCTGCACCAGACTTCTCCTTGCAGAACTGCGTGTTTTGTATCTGCACATTACAAGCAGCAATAAGAGAGTCTGATAGGTGCTGTGATGGAAGTTGAACTGGACAAATTGATAGAGTGGGATCTGAGAGCATCCTTTTTATGGCAGGACATATTCAAGGCTGCTGCACTTGTAGCATGAAGACATTTATTGTCTGTGTCATCCAGCAAACTAAACAAGTGATGTCTGTACATCACATTACCATCCAGCACTCAGCAAGAGGTCAGAGGAAACGTGATTCATAAGGAAAACAGTTCTGATAAAAATATACACACAGAATAAATTATCATTTCTTATTAGGTCAAGATTCAACATGAATATTCGTGACTTCTGAGAAGTGACATTGTGTTGTTGGGAAATAGTTCCTGACATTTCAAACACCCAGAATGTGAAGGCACTATGATCTTCACCTCATAATGCATATCCCAGCAGACAAAAATCTTAAGCAGCAATACTGTGAGAACCTTAAATATCCCAAGATTTAACACACTAAAATTGTAGTTTGTAAAATGCAGAAGTATAATTGCTGTGGATCTGTAACTTACTTGAATATCTGCTACTAAAGCTTCTTGTTTCTGCAGACTCTCCTTCACTTGACGTTGCAGAGGTCCATATACCATCCCCAAACTCTCCACAGACATTGCATGCTCACTGATGGCTCCATCTTGTGCCAGAGCATTGAGGAATTTTAATTTCATATCTACTGTTGCTGACTTCAGTTCAGCTTCAATAGCATCTCGCTCTGCTTTGATGGTTTCCACCTATTTAATCACAAAAATCACTGGCACTCTCAATTTCTTAATGTTCAACACATGTAAAAATTCTGCATAAAGGGTGGGACATAGGTTTTCATCCAGTACTTTTCTCATACGAAGCTATTCCCAATTAGATGCACTTCTGTAGCCTGTCCCTCCAAGTGCACTTTCAGTTTTGCATCACCAGTTTTTGGCAATTCACACACCACAAAGGTACAATTAACCTATATTTGTATATCTCTGCTGCCTGTAAGAAGCAGTCCATATTGCACAATCTCTCTGTTAAGTACCGGATTCTGTTCTGAAATATAATGCTCTGTCACTGGGTGAGAGGTTCCAAACATTTTGAAGGAATGCACTGTAGTCATCTTCAAGTGATCACAGAGGTCCTACAAAACATTCTTCTAGGACCTTATAACCCCTGAAGATTACTGCCCTAGTTATAGAGGGTTCCAGTTTCACACATAATTTTCATCAACAGATTTTCTGATATGTCCTGATGATATCTGACATTAAAAGAATACATGCTCTGCTTAGTACTCTTGCAGTGTCCAGTGATCAAGAGTAGATGTGTGCAGCATGCCCAGATAACTAGGAATGTGACAACAGAAAGACAGCCTTTATGTAAGACTGTGTTTGCAACAATTTACAATGATGGTAGTGTTAAAATAACAGTAATGGTCACTGTAACATACCATAAAGATATTCAGACTCAGGTACAGGTCTTCCGGTATATGACACTGTCAATGGGCAAGTAGTTCCTGAAATTTTGAAGAACTGTACTGTCTTTCCTTCAGGGTCAAGCATTCCAAGAATGTCTGAAGTGTTTGACCTTGAAGATGAAGGCCCTACCATCCTTCAAAACCTCAGGAAGTACTGAATTCAATGACATGGTGTCACAGTCCAGAAGACAAGGATATTAAGCGGTACTGCTGTCAGAACGTAAAACCACACATAACTATGACTACTACAGCGTCGAAACTTACTTCTTCCATAAGTTTCCTCAGTTGGAAAACTGATGAGCTATTCTTTACATTGCTTCCTCCTGCACCTGCTGAAGGCAGAACAGCCAGTATCTCATCTGGTCCCTTGGTTAACAATTCCATCCCTCGGCGATGGCTCTCAAATTTGTCCCGAACTACTTTGTCAGCCTGCGTGGCATTGTTGATAATCTCCCGATATTTGGCCAAATTGGCATGGAATGTCTCAGTTAATCTGTCTGATGGAGTGCGGGTCCAACGTTCCTTGAACTGTTCGCGCAGCTGATCATCCGACTGCTTTTCATCACGAACCATTCTTTCAGTCTGCATTGAAAGAAACAATCAACTGCACAATTAAAGATACATGCAACGCCTGTACCAGTTTTATTGGCCCCCAATTAATCATGAAAATGGAAACACTACTGTACTAAGAAAACTGAAACCAAGAATGTCAGAGAACTGAGGAACATCAACTGTGACTTTCATCGGTACAGGAAAAGCACAAATGCTTGGGAATTTTGATGGCAGCCAAAATACTTTAGACATCACCTCATCCAAAATATCCTTATTTCTTTGCAGAAGATCTGGCAGTTCTTGAATCAATCTTTCCAACTCCTTAATTCCGCCATTATCCCTTACAGATGATGCTTTATCAACTAGTGACTGTGGCAGTGAATTATCAGATGTATCTTCTAAAGCTGCAGGAAGATTTAAGGATGCCAAAACACTGAAAACAAAATCAGAACATCTACATTATACAATAATCTTGCTGTGTGGGTCAGTCATAAATCAAATCCCATGGTTATGATAAAGCCTGGTTTGTGATCTCACAACCATGCCAAGGTTAGGGATACCAATACAAGGCACCAATCCCTGATTAACAAACAACTGTGCTAATTGTTCCTGAGTTCTTTCTGACAATGGTACTTGAGTAATTAAGCTTAGTTTTTGTTTCATAATTCTGTGTACACACAGCAGAAATATATGTTTTGTGAAGGACTGCAATTTTAGGAGTTCAAAATCCACAAACAACTCTAGACCCTGCAGGACCCCAGAGCTTTTAAAGACTGTACTTGAAACATGAACAGTCAAACCGATACTAGCACAAATTATGGTTGTACCACCGGCGGTTCATTTGCTGGAATATACCGCTCAGCTTCACATCATATGGTAGCAGGAAATCTTCCCCACAGGCAATGAGCAGTGACATCATGAAGCTATCCACTGACATTTATGTAATGTCAAAGTCAAGTATGCGTCAAGCTTCACCTCCACTCCCCATTGACATTAGCTGACACACTTGTTGTGTCACATTAAAGGAAGACCAAAGGCTGTGCGTGATTCAGAACAGGGTGCCGAGAGAGACGGCTGGACCTGGGAGAGACAAGGTAGAGTGAATAATGAGGAAATTCATGACTTGTGCTGCTCACAAAATGTTACTACAGCTGATCAGGTGAAGGAGGATGACTTGGGCAGGGGACTTGGCATGTATGAAAGGAAAGATAAATGAATACAAGATTTTGGCCAGGAAACCTGTAGGAAAGAGACCAATTAGAAGACCTAGGCACAAATGGGAGAACAAAAGTAAAACATGTTTTAAAGAAATAGGATGCTAGCACAGGGACTGAATTAATTTGTCTCAGGATAGGAACTAGTAGGCTGGTGGATCATGGTAATGAAATATGAGGTTCCATAAAATGCGGGGAATTTCTTGACTAGCTGATACACTATTAGCTTCTCAATGAGGACTCTTCTCCATGTAGTTAGTTTGTTTGCTGGTAATGAGTTTACATTTTATTTGTAACTTCAATCTATTTTCTGTGTAACTCACCTGTTAAGAAGCTGCGTACTTTCCCGCAGTTTCATGATCTCGGTGTTCACAATTTCAGTCTTCCTCACATCAAATGCAGCCATAGCTTGATGCACAACAACAGGCACCAGCTCTTCAAACAAGTCTGTGTACAAACAGAACAACTGCAAGCACGCACACAAATGAACACCAAATTCACATTTTCTCTGCAGCCACATTAAAAAAAAAAGGTGTGTTCAACAAATGCACCTATATATGTGCCACATACAGTGTGTTAAGTAACTATCCATACTGGCTGCACAACTGCTGTACCTGGCAAACATCTGGCTACACAAGTGAAACACCTAACCTTTAAATGAGGTGCAATATGCCAGCAACAAAACATAACATCCCAGTAAAACCAAAAATTCAAAAATGCTTTTGTTAGTATCGAAGGTTTCAGCATGTCAGAAGTCCCCTTACCTCTGAAGTTCTGACTCAGTCTCTCTGGAACTGGTAAAGATTTGGCTAACATTGCTTTTCCAACAGATGGTAAACTCTTTACATCTGGAATTCTCTCATGGTAAATAAAATCATTGTCCTTTTTCGCTTCATTGAGATTTCTCTGTGCTTTGTTTGCATAGTCTTGAAAGTAAGTTGGTTTCCCTGACTTCTGCTGTGCTCCTTTAAACAACTCCAAGGCATGCTACAAAAAAAATAAAAATTATGGAAAACATTTATCTCTGACAAATATATGAATGTTTGAGAGGAACCCATGTGATGATTACTGTGACTGCTTTTTGTGGAAATGCCAATTATATGTACCAACTACACACAAATAAGTTTCAAATTATAAGTGCACAAGCTGTAAAGTGGAGTGTTGGTACTTGCAGTTAACTGGGACTAATAATACAGTCACATACCTTACGAACTATTTTCAATGTAGAATTCGTAAGTCCAAGAATTCGCAAAATACCAAAAATATATTTAAAAAAAACCTAAAAATTGTATAAAGTATGAAAGTTTATCTTTAATACAATACAATACAATACAATACAATACACTTTTTTGGACGCATAAAATACATTAAATGACAGAACAGTTTCATTCCATGAGGTACAACAGCAATCAGGCTCAAATAATGAAATACAGAGCTTGACTGTGTTGAGCATGATCTGCACAATAGCAGAATAGTGGAGAACACTGACTGGTCATCCACATGGTCTCCTCACGATTCACTGCAACATATCATGAAATGTAAAAGCAATGATAATAAAATATGTGGCAATTAAATGAAGAATTTGGAACATTGGAGACTGCACTGACTGGACACATGCTTAAGCCATGTTATGGGAAAACACACGTCAAAGATACTCTGTTTGTGTAATGCTTTTCAAATTATGAATTCGCTGTACTCTTGTGAACACAGAAAGTCAGTTTCATACTACAATGACTTGTATCCGTATTACAACCAATGAGAGATATATAAAACGAACTCACTTCAAATCATAGTGTTCTTTGGATTTCTGCACTGAACAGTGGGAAACTGCCCTTTGAAGATAATTCTGCCTCCATTGGTTCAAGGGAACACTCAAATGGTACAGAGGAAGCAAAGAGTTGGTTACACAGAATGGTTTGGAGAAATTTGATCTAACACAGCCACAGAAGTGGGGAGAGGCAACAGTAGTACAATTTCCCAGACCCCCCCAGACCAACACTTTTTATCCTGTGTCAGGGCAGCATCTACCTAAACTAATTCAGTCATCTTGCAGGTAGAGGCAGTATCTTCAACCAGAACTGTAACATTTAACCACCGCACTGTGCAAAAGCCCAAAACACAGTCACTTGAGCAGCAATGACCATGAAAACCTGAGAACTTATTACTCACTTCAAGTCTTGCTATTTCTTCACCAACACTTTTGTCTGCCTTACACACAAGACTCTGGTAATACTCAGTAAGGCCATGATATGCTGCCTGTTTGCCAGCCACCTGCAAAAAGGGAGGCACAACTAACAACAGCAGAAATGTGTCTGCCAATACAGTAAACATATATGTATAACAAAACTTTTGCTGGTTTGCGTAACTTGATGCCCCCTCACTGCTGACACACATGCACAACACACACACACGCGCATGCGCGCGCGCGCGTGTGTGTGTGTGTGTGTGCAATACTATTCACAGTGGACATTGAAGGTTGCTTTTTCTTGAACTGATTAATAGTAGTGTAAAATATGTTTCAAGTGAAATCAACTGTTAGTGTGATGAACCACTTTTGAGCAAATTTATCAAGTGTAAGTGAGGATTTGGGTCACCTGGGATGTGGCACCATCTGGGACAGTGGTTCCCAGCATCTCAAAATGTTAAGATCCATTTACAGCATCACATCCCAGATGACCTGAACTTGTAACAACATTACCATGAGAACCTCATACCCCACAAATGGCAATAAGCTTTACTTAAGGTAGGGGTTATACAATACAGTATCCCTGAGCACAGCAGTTGTCACAGGATGTACCAGCAAATGCAGGCTTTCTGTGCACTACAGCTGCTGTGTTCAGGAACACTGCATTTCATTATTGTGTTCTGATATTATGAACCAACAGCTACTGGATCAATGAAGATCTCATCAATATTTTCAGGGATAAAGTGTGCATCAAAATGAGATACAACCAATACATTAAGAGGTCACTGTATTTCTACACTTCACACAAAGAAAATAATAAACACTAACATTCTGTGCACAAAACTATAATACCAGCAAATATACTCACAGCTGAAATCCATTCCTTGTCCCACAGAGGCCTCAGCAACTCTTTTTGAAACAGTTTCGAAACTTCCACATACAGTTCTTCACACTGAGAACTCAGTTTTGCTATAACAGCATCTTTCATCTTATCTGCAGTCACAATAAGAAAAATTACCCATAATAAAATTCAATTTCGCAGGACAACATATAAATAACGCCATCTTCCTGATGTGATCCTGGGTCCTTACACAAACAGGTCCTGAAGCTTTGGAGGATCACAGTACCTTCACCTTCAGGATCAATCGGTCTAAGAATCCTGAATAGGAAGGCACTACAATCCTCCTACACATCAGGAACCACTCACCTAAGAGTACCGATTCACATCCAAAGAGAATGGAATCTTCAGAAACACTCTTGTGACAACCTCAAATCTCCCAAGACTGTATATGTTGTTATATATAATAGGAACATGTAAGACTATGTAACTGATGAGTACAATATGGAAACAAACAAAGAACTTAAATATGTTGAACATACCTGATGATCATGGTGATTTCAAACTTAAACTAATAAACCAAAGTCATTCAAAATCAAACCTCAGGCCTGAATTCAACACTGAAAGATGCCTAGTATTCTATCTTCAGCAATAGAGTACACAATGGTCTAAAGCAATTCTACCATGAAAATGCTCACTAAATTTCTCATCAGTGTAATAACCATCCAAATAATATACACTTCTTAATATCATGAATATACACAACAAATATCATGAACAGATATAATACTGCAAGTTTTAGGACCTCACAGTGATGTTGCAGACGATGCCAGCCTTCTGGGATGTGATAGTGCTGTGTCTTTCATTCCACAAGCAGTCCCTGACATTTCAAGGGCAGAAAAATCCTTCAACACATCAGGAACTGCTCACACCATGACACAACATCACATCACAGAAGACTGCGACCATCAGATATAATATTACCTGCAAAGTAATAAATATATGATACAAAATAAAAGATAATTATATAATATTTTAATATTTTTTCGATACTTTCATTTTTAAAGCCGGAACACTATCGCTGTATTATTCCTACTTGCGACTAAGGCTGTCATGTCATCAAGACTGCAGCAAGAAATCAGGCATAGAAGCAAAGACAGGAAATGTTACAGATGATCATTTTACTTTACCTCTCAGTTTACTGAACATCTGCAACTCAACAAATTGCCTTTGTTAGGAAATATGAAATCTGCCTCTCTGTACAATATGTAACACTGCCTACTGCATATCAATCACACAGGTGGCAAAAATTATTTCCCCAGTTTACTGTACAATGACTGGAAATATCATGCTTGTACACACCATGCACTACTAAGGCATATCGACTACAGTCTGGAGGTCAAACTGCATATATTCTTAACCTTGATACTGGATGAAGGTAAGTGATCAGCTGAACACTCCAAGCACTACACCCCTGGGTAAAGGGTCCTGTGCTATGCATTCAACAGGAAGCTGAGTAGCCAGTACAATCACTGATAAAACTCAAATGGCTTCTATTTCTTTAAACTTTGAATTAAAAAAATACAAAAAAAAAAATTAGAATGTGTTTATATCGCTAAAATTGCATGAAACAAATATGTCAAAATTTAAGTTGCAAAAGCATACCTTGATGCATATGGCATGTGTAACGACTCACATATCCAGCTGAGTTTTCGTCATATCAAAATGCTGCATGTGAAAAATAAATCTGATGTCATACATAAGCAACAAAAGACAAGTCTCGTACCGTGTATAGCCTTCTGCACAAAGATTTCTTGTCCTTGTGCCAGCATTAGTGCAGATAATGCTCCTAGAGTTTCTGGATTCAGGTCTTGAGTTGGATCCTGCTGAATTGCTAACATAACAATGCCTTTCAGATGACTGAAGATCCCAGCAGCTTGCTGTAATGAAATGCAATACTTCATTTAAACAAAGTACAACAACTACATATGATTACTTCCGTTCAGTTCCTGCATTAATCACACTTGTTTAAAGAACTGACAGTATGGTGACAGAATTGTACAGTTATATGTCACAAAGTTGCTAGCTTAATATTTGGACCTCGATACAGAAGTTAAGTCATAATCCCTACAATCTCAAGTATAATTTCAATACCTGAAACAGTTTGGCTGCCAATTTTAACCCATCGTCACTTTCAATACTTTGAGCAGCAGCAACTGAGCTTTGTAGTGCTGCTATATTGAAAAGTACACAGACCTTCTCATAAGCAAGGGACGATATTGCTGTGAAAAAAAAAAAAACCAGACGTATCAAAGTCAATAGCTTGAAACTGGATGACAGTGGATATTTTATATAATGACATTATTTTACGTCAGTAATATTTATTTGCTTACTCAGGCTAATTTTCCCACCGAAAATCGAACCCTTATCAAAAGCATCTTTCCACTTAAATGGAATCTGAACTTCATGCGAAGGAATTTTTCCTTCCAGGGCACACAGCTGATCATAGTAACTGTAAGTAATAGTAAGTATGTCAATATCACATTGGTATTTGTCATTATCACCCTGAATTACATGAATATGAACTGCAAACTGTTAAAAATATGTTATTATATGCAAAGCGAAACCTATCAACAGACATATTCAAAACAATGTTTTAAAATTCTACCGGCACACAATACTTATGCACTTCAGAACGTAATTGACAAGCTGTCTTACCTGTACACAATTTCCAAAGAGCTTTCATACTTCTCGTAAACACGCCAAACGGCATTAGTTCGTAGTTTATTAAATTCGTTAATCGCCTCACTATAATCATGGGGCTTATCAGCTGTGCTATACGACGAGGCAATTAAATTTTTCAGCGGTTTTACTATATCTACATCTGAAGGCTTTTTTAGTGGCACTGCCAATAATTCTGCCATTTCCAAGGTTATCACTGCGAACTATCACGAGCACAACACACCCTATCCAACCGCCTTTTGTTGCTGATGACTGTCATTACTCGTCAGAGTGACGTCACATCCATGTATGGCACCATATGATGCATTCATAAACTCGCTTTCACGAGTATTCCAGTGAAAAGTTGGACAGTCAGTGTTCTAAACTGTGTTGGTTAGCCTGTTGTAGTAGTCAGAGAATCTACGTCGTTAAGGACGCAGGAAAGGAAGTAGTAGTAGGAGGTGAAGGTGGTTGATAATGTGATCTGATTTTCAGAGTTTGCGTTTGTACCCAATTTAGTCTCCGTTGGTATTGCTGCAATTGTAATTTGTAATTACAATTTATAGTACGTCTGAGTAGGTAATGCATTTTTTTAGGTCAATCGTCGATAATCGAACCGTATGGTAATTCAGCAATTTGCTCTGCAGTGTGACATGTAACCGTCAGCCCATTTACGTATGCTTTTCATTGACTGGATGCATGTCCTGACAATCAAGAATTGTGAATTTGCGTATGTCGTTTTATTCGCAATGTAAACCTTACGAATGTAGGCCAATTTTATACTGACAGAATATATCACACTGATTTGTGGTGGACGTTAATCTTAAGGTGTACATTCTAGGCAGTATTTGTTGCCTGACATGTATTTGTGTTTGATTTCAGAATCGAACGTGTAATTGATCATGACGTTAATTGAAGGAATTGGAGATGAAGTAACTCAGTTTTTTGTGCTCGTTTTTATTGTACTGATTGGTCTGATAGCATGGCGGTCAACCAGTATTGCTGACCAGCCTCTAATACGCACTGTCTTGATTCTTGAGCGGAGGACTAGACATCGTGTTGCTGTGGATCCACCTCCAGTGCAGCCTACAACAAGCTCCACTGTTGATAACAGTATTGATACTGGCCAGCTTGAGACATCACGATCCAGCAATGATAATAATCAGGAAATGGATGGTGGTACAGATTGTCAGATTTGTGACAAGGAAGCTGATAATGTTTCATCTCCACTGGTTGCTGCTGCCAGCACTTCACACTGTCTCAGCAGTAATCTAAATTCAGAAATGCCAGAAACCAGCAGTGGAATTGTGAATGAGAGGTGCAGCTTCAAAGCCACCCCATCTCCAGGGGATGAGAATAGTTTTGGTGAAAGTGACAGCCAAGTAGATGTTCACTCTTTCAGCCCAGCTTCAAATAATGCCAATTCTTATCTTCTTCGAAGCAGGCGTTTAGCTTTCTTCCAGAGCAGACAAGTGACCCTATTGGATTCTCCTGTTGTTGATGGGGCAGTACTTTCAGCATCTAGCTCAACTGACAGTGATATCATTGACACAACTAATAACACAAATAATGAGCAAGGAACTTCATTTGTTTCTTCAGGCACTAATGATGACGTACCAGCAGCTGGAAGCATTAGAATAAAGCTTAAGTATCTTAATGATGATCAAAAACTAGTGGAAGGAAGGCTGCATGAACAATTGGGAGACTTTAAGAGGTAGGTTATACATAGTCCTTATTTTATCTGACAGCTGCTTATCACTTTCTGATGCTGCTCCTCTGCATGTGTGGGCAGTTGTGTGAATGGATTGTATTAATACAGTGAATGAACTGTCATAAAAAGTTAAGTGATACTTGGCATAATGTAATTGTTGCAGTTGTGTAAGTTTGCCATTTCCATTCTGGTGAATAATAGTCACCTCACCATGTTCCCTGATGCCCTGGCCAGGTATTTCATGTTGTTACCTTCAGGTTTCAGGTTGGTTTTTGTATATAAATATTGTCACAGTATTACTTATTTTACACAGCAATGAATATGCTGCACTTCATTGTTGCCTTTGGGGTTTGGGTCAGCATGTATGTAGTATTACCACAGAACAGCAGTGTAATAGAATTCATGTACATTCCATAGATCCTGTGCTGGAATAAGCTAAAGGATATAGCACATGTCATAATTCAAGTTCAAAACGTATTTCACATGGATACAGATAATTACTAGTCACCATTAGATATATAAGTGTACAGCCTATTTACAAACACCATATAGCATGAGAGTACAACTGTAAAAGTTGTCTGAAATGCAACATACCATTATTGCTGTTGAACATGCACATAACTGCATAAATCTAAAGGCTGTGTGTAGACACACAATACAGTATTATGTAAGTCAACTTACCATTCAGTCAAAGAAATATTTTGCATAATTGTATGATCTTACAAAACTTAACTTCAGAATTTTTAATTGAGTTAAATTCTTCAATGGTATTGGATTGAGGTAAGGTATGCTATTTTAGTGCAGGCTTGAATACTATATTATAATGATATAAACTTGTAATTGTACATGGATGATGTGGAATAACTTGATAGCCATATAGCTTACCCCTTGTGATATTTAGAGAGGTTGTAATTTTGCATGTGAAGGTCACATTGGGTACTGTGACTTGGTCCCTGTCATTTGTGTTTTATCTTTGTGAGTAACATTGCACTTGATATTTTTTATTATCTCTATGAACTTGCAAAGTTTGTTTTACTTTTTTTTTTTTTTATTAGAGCCATCCCGATATGTTTTCACTAAATATTCAGAGATTTTGGTTCAGTCAAAACACAGCTAATTTTATTGTCAACCATAAATGCAGCAACATGTTTCAACTCATAGTCATCATCAGGCCAATTCATGAACCATATTTAAGGTGCACATTTACTCATTGTACCTTAAATAGCGTTCACGAATTGGCCTGATGATGACTATTAAACAAAACATGTTGCCACATTTATGACTGACGGTAAAATTAATTGTGTTTTGACTGAACCGAAATCTTCGAATATTTGTACTTCTGACTGGCATTTCTGCCTAAAAACATAGTCTTCTTTACTATCATCTGGTCTTTGTGATAACTTGGCATGCTTTGGCCTTGTCTATGCATGCTCCTGTTCTTTTGTTAACAAGGAGCATTCAGTGGTGTACTGTTGCATGTTCCTGTCCTGTGTTAGCAAGTGTACTTTCAGCAACACAGCAGTCACTTACTGTGCCTTAGCTGACCAGAATCTGGTCTTTCAAACAGCTGCTGGTTTCAGCTGATATCTCATCATTTTGTGAATGAAGTGTAATGTAATGTTCCTAAACTGAAATTGTTCAAATTTAAAGCTTTCTGCGGTGTTAACACTGTGTCATTGAGTTTACAGTTACTGATGTGTGATTTGTGTTTGTCTTGTTGGATTCTTGACCCCGGAGATGGGGCCGATAGGTTGTCCTGAAACGGTGGTAAAAAAATTACCGGTACTCACTGTGTAATAACCCAGAAGGGTGCAGTTCTCATCTACAGTTCCTGATATTTAAAAAGGTTATAATTTTACCATAAAGATGAAGGCATTCCAACACAGCAGAGTATCTCGGACGCCTTGATTCTTCTGTGTTTACCTGATTCTTTCTTGATGTCTCAGAACACTGGCTCTGCTTTGTTGTAGTCCTTAATTTTCCTGAATTTGCTGTTGTCATTTTACCCATCACTGTCCACATTTTTCTGATTTACTCTAGGCAGAGCCCAATACTTATGCTCAGAATTTGAATCTGTTATTGTGTGTGTGTGTGTGTGTGTGGTTCTTGTAGCTTATATTCTCATTCTGTGGCTGTTTATCATTAGATTAAGTTAAACTGAAATTTGAAAAATTATTGTTATTATTGTTGCAGTTGGTTGCCAGTTCAGTTTGAAAATTCAATGGCTAGTACTGTTCCTATCGAAATAATTTGTTACGCTAACCAAATCTAGTTCATATTGGAATGTATTGTTTTGTTTCATTTTGTTGTTTTGTTTTGTAATAGCCTTATAGATGGCATGATATTATAATCGGTTATATGTGTACAGTGATTGTCCATGGTTTTTAAGTTTCTTATTCTCAAATCATGATGTGTTTAGGTGAAGAGAGTGTGTAATGTGGTAATTATTAGCAGTTGAGTGTCAATGTTTAATTTACTGTCATGTATGCAGTGTTGAGTAGTATGCTTGTTTATCCTTGTGTAGGTTGTTTTTTTTGTTGTTGTTGTTGCAAATGACTTTTCTGAGAAGAAAGTCATCTTTAGTGATGTGTTGCTGGGTAATTTTGCAATATACTGGCTCCATCTTCAGTATTCAGTAATATTAGTAAATTTCCAGCAACCTTTTTGAGGAATTGAAAATATGCATGAAAAATACAGGGTCCTTATTTTATGTGGTAACTGCTGTTTGTCACTTCCTGCCACTACTATGCTGCACATTGGAGGGGAAGAATGGTCAGTCAGATGAGTGGGGTATATTAATATGAGTGAGAAAACAGGAAGTGGTAAGTGATAGTTGTCAAAGTGATAACTCTGTATGTAGCCATTGTGTCATGGAGCAGTTGCTCGTGTAAAATTAAAATTGTTTTTCCAGGCGTCACTTTGGCCTTGAGCTCGCTGCTGACAAATTAGTTCGTCTCATCTTTAATGGACAAGTACTGCAGAGTGATAATGAGACATTGCAGGGCTATGGGTTGTTTGATAACTGCGTAGTACACTGCCTTGTGCACCAGCAGCGCTCTGGGGCTGCCGTCGAGAACCAGTTGGCACGTGATTCAGCGACTAATGCCAACAGCACACCAGATGCAACTCCCCACAGGGACTGGGATTTAGGCATTGTTCTGTATGCTTCTTTAAGTTTGCTGCTGGGTCTTGCGTGGTACTGTCGCTACCAATATGCCCAACTGTTTAATGCCTCTACTACTGTTGCCCTTGTTGGTTTTACTGGAATACTTACTGTATCATTCATTGGAATATACTTTCCAGACCAAGAAGATATAAGGCAGTAAACCTGCATTTAGGTCAGGCATGTCAAACTCAGTGCATGCAGAGTGCTGTGGGCTGAGATTGGCAGTGGAGCTGCAGAATTTTAAAAGTAGGTTCAAAGATACAGTACCACAAAAATACCAGGAGAACATAAATAAAATAAACATATGTTCAATCCCGATCCAAATGTGAAAGTAAGTCTAAATTATATTTTCCTTGTGGGTCCTATTCTAATATTAGAAGATATTCCACCAGTTTGTATCTTTTATTTGTGCGTAGATTATCAATGTTTGGTTTGAAATTTGGTATAGATGACAGTTTTGTTGTTAGTAAGAAGTGTGTATGTGTTGTGATCTTTTGGGGAACTTTTCCCATTTCGTGTTTAGTGCAGATGGGGTTGTTCGTACACGTATGTGCTGCGTAACTTTGCACTTACGTGCCAAATTGAATAATTGTTGGAACTGCAATAAGAAGATATTATGAACATAAAAATGTTTAAGGGAAAGAGGGTTTCACTTGACCATTCAGTGACAAATTTTATGCTCTTTTCCAATTGAATATTTCTTTTATAAACTGTAATCTTTTAGCCAAAGTGTTGTGCAGGCTGCCAAAGAAGTTCAGATGGGACACATACAGCCTGCAGCCTGCTAGTTACACATGCCTGTTGTTGTGGGTTAAATCCACTGACCCTTTTTGTCAACTGATTGAAAAAGGTATTCTTCTAGTATTGAATCCTTTGTAGTGCTGTGTGTCTGCACGTCCAAGCAATACATTGGATGAAACGTGCACTTCTTAGCAGAATATGAAACATACGGAATGTCCAGCTTAAAGCAAAACCTGCCTATAGAATATGTAAACCTACTCATAGACTCTACATTAAAAGTCTGCATTATACATGCTTGAATCATGGAACAGATGATAGAGCAGACAAAATTAGTGCTATATAGCAAGTGATGATGCTGCCTGCTGTGCTCAGCCCTGCTCATTCTTTCTTTGAAAACAACTCATTCTAGTGTGCTTTCCACATTAATTAACACATCGCCCTAGAATCAAAACACTGGGTTATCATGTTATATGTTTGTATTTTCAGCCACTGTGCTTGTGGACAGTTAGCTGAGTAGGTAACATTTATAAAGTGAGCAATCCAACAGGAAGTGGCGGCCTGTAATTGTCAGATAAAATATTGACCCTATACATTATTGCTGGTATGTTGGTATATCACGTGTGCAATTGATGCCAACAGTCCACAAATGAAAAATCATCTTGATGACACAACCAGCAGACATAATATCCAGTTCATCACTTCATTCAGTACTTTGGAAATCACTTCATTTTCCAAGGTTATAGCATGAAATTCTCTGATAACATTATTTATTTGCAGAATCCTCAAAACTGAGCAAATGAAGTGATTATCAGTCATGCTGTTAGTGTATTCCAGTATGTTCTTAGCATATTCTTTCAGTCTTTACAGTTTATATAGCACAAGCAGTTTTTGTAAAAATGGTGAAATCACAGTATTCCTTTGTGTGGTAAAGTTGTAAACAAATTTTGAAATTGTACTTAGAATGTGAAGCTGTACGTCTGTTCCCTGTCTGGGCCTTCGTGGCCTGTGCTGGGATGAACTGTAGCTTTATTTTACTTAGAACATGAATACGTCAGAAATAAAGAAAATACCGACAAACATGCTGTATTCGAATATAAATTTTTTTTGCACTTAAAGCTCCAGAGCTCCGTTACATTTCAACCATATGTGCATCATTGTCAGGGAGTGTACAGCATTATATATTGAAATCGTTTGATGTCTTGGCAGTTGGTGCTGTAGATGTATGTATGTATGTGTGTGAGTATAAATGGTAAGAGTTACTCTTCCTATACTTATACCTTTTTATTTTAATGTTATTTCAGAATGATTATTATGCAGTATAATATAAAGATCCATTTCACAAGGAATACTTCTTCAAACTAACACATCTACAGCACCAACTTTAAGACATTAAATTATTTTAATACACTTGCAACTAATTTTAGACATTTTATACAAATATTGATGTACACTCACTGATGAATACCCACAATGGGTCGAAACATGTCTGTCAGAGTTCTGGCATTTTAACAGAGCTTAATATTCTAATATAACATGTTTATTGGTATTTTCCTGAATTTTTAACAATTAGTGCTCGGCTTTGAATACCATAAAATTAAATTAATTTGGCAGCAGGGACGTTAGTCCTGTCACATACATGTTTCAAAAAATATTGTAACAAACTGTGTGATGCCAAGAACTTTATTCTAACTTTCATATATATGTGGCATCTGGTAGCAGATGGTACACATCAGACATCTGCACAGTCAACATTCACATTTAAATATTTGTCCCACCATGGACCAAGGCTTTTATCCCAGTACATTAGAAGTTGGTTTGCAATGTTTGTAGCCAGAAGGTTACAGCTTGCTTCTCATCAGTGTCTGTTGCAAATCACTTGCCAGCCAGTTGTTTCTCAAGGCATCCATGTAGATGGAAATCACTGGACATGAGATCAGTACTGTAGGCAGAGTTGTCTTCATCTCCCAGCTGTAAGCACTCACAAGCCCAGGTGGAATTATGGGGTCCAGCAACTTCCATCTTTGTGGACCCCTTAAGAAACTCCTGGCTGGTAAACAATTTGCACTAAGTAACTACATGAAGCCAACAGTCACATCCTGAATACAGACATGTAACACTGATTTCATCCTTGCTGCCATGGTTGGAAAAGTGCTTATATATCACTACTGGCTATGTGGAGGTCTGATGTGTGCTATCTGTAACCCATCCGCCATGTGTAGGATGAGGTCAGAGTAAATTTCTGGGTTTGGATTGTTTCTGTCTTATTTTTTAAAATTTCGAAGTCAATTACCTGTAAAAATTTATCATCTGTAGAGGGTCATCTGGTCCAATTATGCACCTATGACATGCTCTGTTATGAATAGGAATGTTGATTGTTGATGTAGGAAGGTACATAGTAATAAAATGAATAGATAAAGGAGTTTAAATATAATGTATGAATGTTTTTACGTTTAATTTACGTCACTGTGAAGAGCATCCACAATCAAAGATGCTGAAATTTTAAGTGTGTGAATATTATCTGAGAGAGTGACATGCTGTATGTTAACATGGCATGTTCATCCACTGATGTTTCTGAACTGAGTTTCCTGTTTATGTATGTCAACCAGACAAAGTACTGACGTACTCCATGTGTAAAGTTTGTAAAATATAAGATTATAATTTTTGTAAATACTTGATGTTAATGGTTTTATTTCCTGTTTGACCCCAATGGAGGACAACCCATTGTGTTTATAAGACATTGAGAGTAACCCATTGTGTATATAAGACACTCACAGCAACCCATTATGTATATAAGAAACTCACAGCAACCCATTATGTATATAAGACACTCACAGCAACCCATTATGTATCCATCGAACACAAGAACTTGTTTTTTTAATTCAAATATAGGTACATGTTGTGGTGTGTCAAGAAAAATTTCAGGCCACCATTACAATAGATTCAGAGTAAGGTAAAATACACAGCACTGTGGGATCCCATTCATTCAGTAGTTTATCTTACGACAGGTCCAAAGCCTCTTCCAAATCAAGCTCTCCACATTGTGTGATCTAGAGCTTCCTCCTTCAACTGTAAGTATCCTCTCCTTTCCTTAAGGTCATCCAATAGCTTCCTATGTTTTCTTCCTCGTCTTCCTGTCACTTCTATACCTCCTTTTATCTTTCCTTCAATAACCCGTTGTAGAAGGCAGTTTCTACGCAAAATGTGACCATCCAGTTAGCCTTCC
>Ga0123357_10002686_pt1 | contig 20031 bp, 12 predicted proteins | sample TergutEmb28metaG_FD_89873 | JGI IMG/M metagenome (GOLD analysis project Ga0123357, IMG submission 89873) | Embiratermes neotenicus P4 segment gut microbial communities from Petit-Saut dam, French Guiana - Emb289 P4 | ecosystem: Host-associated > Arthropoda: Insects > Digestive system > Gut ...
AAATAAACATAATACCAAAAGTGACATCTAGTTGGTCTCTTTATCCACATTGAACTACGATGCACGGTCAACCATACATCAAAACAAAGTTTTGTTTGAAATGTTTTTTGATACGATAAATACTAACTTAAATATTGTGGAAAAATTTCTTTGTAATGTGATATGAATATTGATACGTACCAATATTCTTGTACATAAAATAATATATTTATATAAGTCACAATTAAAAAAATATCAGCGTTCTACACACAAATGGAAAACCATATTTGAAAAATATATATGCTCAAAATTTAATTGCATCTACTGACAATTTTTAACTGTAGACAAAGGCATTGTAATAAAATACGTGACGAGATCTGAGGTTTGCCATCCCCGTTGTGCGTTTAAACTACATGGTGAGGTGAATTCAATCAAAAAACACAACTATAAAATATGGCTAAATGATGGCGTTTATTAGCAAGTAAAAACTACATGTTTCAGCCTATAGCGGCCATCTTCAGGTTCTGACAATTGTCTGCTAAAAGAGTTTTAGGTATATTATATAAAACTCTTTTAGCAGAAAATTGTCAGAACCTGAAGATGGCCGCAATAGGCCGAAAAATGTAGTTTTTTCCTTGCTAATAAACACCATCATTTAGCCATATTTTATAGTTGTGTTTTTGACTGAATTCACCTCACCATATACTTGACGAGATAGTTTTTATTAAATTTACAAAATATAAATTATGAATATCAGTAACATTCTACATTCGTTCAGATTACGAATAGTCGTGTATCTCTGAATATTTTTCGAAAGTTAAATCATGGTAATAGAATAGACTAAAACTAGAAGTATCGTATGCTCTTGAGCCACATATCAATACGTGGATACCGAGAATGTAACCCCACAGGAAGCACCAATTTCATAAATTTCAATGCAGCCGTTGACGTCCTTATGTCCCATCTCCCGACAGATATTTAATAACAGTTACATGACTTTTAATTGCCCTGAAATCCATTGAAATGTCCCGAAATTACAAGATCTGCTGAACATATATCTGCTTCTAAATATGTTTCGTATTTTACTAGAAGACCTAAATATGACAACAGAAGTTTTAAGGAAAACGGGAGAGACTCTCCAAGAACCATTTTTCGTGACATACCTGAGAAAAAATTATTAAAATCCAACTAAACATACATATAGTTTCCGTACACAATACAGAGAAGACGCAAAATATTCAGAATACAACAGCAACATTCCAATTACATATAGATACTTCCAAACTGCTAACAATGGATTGTATAAACCATGTTTGTTCGCGTTCCACTCCCCTCTGACTTACTTGGTTCCTCCGTTTCATCTATAGCAGAAGAGTCATTCATCAGGATACAATGCAGTTCAGTGTGTGAGTTTCACTCGGTCATGGTGTTTAAACGCCCCACCTAAATCTGTGCCTGAACAAAAGCGTTCTGCCAGTTTCTTTAAAGTTCCTGGGCCTAATTCTTGACAACCATTTCTCGTTGGAACCTCACTAAAAATGGCTCCACGTTAAGTAAGGTAATCTAAGGTTTCATAAGATTTATCTGGCAGGTAGTGGGACGGAATCAAGGCTTTCTCAACAACAGTGTTGTTCGTCTCGTCATAGCCACTTTCTGCGCCAGTCATCTCGACAGGTGACATGTGAAATCAGAAAAACCTTCTCTCCTTACGGAGAAAACACTTTCTTGGCAACTATGCTGCGAAAAGGCCGAATTTTAATATTCAGCCAAACCCCACAACAGGTACATGGTAAGGAAAAACCCTTCGACATCTAAGCGTGTAACTTCAAAAATTTCTTCAGTCCCTTTATATAAGCTACACGCAGGTTATTCCTTACAAGTTTCCTCTCAAACCACCTTGCCATGCCATTCGGCGAAACAATGAATTTCGACTCATCCTGTCACTCACAAGGCGAAATATCAGCGTCCACATTCCGACGCCCCTTTGCGTAACTCTGTTCTTGGTACCCTGCTCACACAACAGCGTACACAGAAAGGTTGTTTGGTCCACAATTCGACCGGTCGTTCTTTCTTACCGCCACTATAGTTTTAGTGACAAGTACACCGTCATACTCTGTGCTATTCTTCATTCAGCGTCCGATTCAACAGTGCCGTCTCGTTGTGCAGAGTCTCTGTTCGTAGATTCCAATTCATTCGATTGTAATCGACATTTTGCAGTGTGTGTTCGTCACCGTAAGTTAGGCAAATTACTTGCCATCTGCTGCGTGCCTTGGGCATGTGGCGGTGCGCGGCAACGTTAAACTTTATGCGCATGCGTCACCTCCAGAACACAAAATAAATTCGTAACATGAAGTTAATTAACGAACCCTAAATTGGCAATATTCTCATACTTTGGAGCAAGAGCAAACATTTTGCGAAAGCGCCTAAAATTCGTTGGGCTACCTGTATCAGTGCAGTCACGCGAACTGTGCTGCAATTTACAGTTCCGCTTGTGAGCGTTGGGACCCCGTGCTTCTGCGGCAACTTCTCTGACAGGCTTGTAAAGCGTGTTGTGAACACGCGAGAAACAGGTGCAACTGCAGCCATCAGTGACATCATAGTACAGTGTGAAATATTTTCCTATAAATATCCACACTGATCATTTCAGTCACACCCAACAGTCCAACGACACTAAAATTTATCTCTTCTAAGAAAAGCTCACTTAAAGATTCTTTTCTGCAGTGTAAAGCTGTAAATTTTTCTGGTACATATTTCTCAGATTTACCTGCCATAACAAACAACTTTATAAAAGCATTATGCAGTTTAAATTAGCCTAAGGAAACTGCGATGATCAGTTCTCAGAATTTTTCATTCTATACTTCTTTTATGTACAGTAAAGGGAATCAAGTTGGAAGTTATGACGATAATTAGACTGAATTAATACGAGGAAACAACGGAGAGTTTCTTTCATGTATTCGTACTGACATTTACAGGGAAAACCGAGAGAGAGAGAGAGAGAGAGAGAGCAGAAACCTGTCAGCAGATTAGCTGGTTCTTTGTTATTAGTGACACTGCCACAACGAGAAAGGATGTTCAGTGAAGAACTTAAAATAATACCGCACGCAGCAGTCTTTGTCTATTTCAAGGTACTGTCCAACATTCTACTAATCCGGCTGAGAAAAAATACGAAATCATTCTGTTAGTATGGCTGAGGCCTTCAGAATGTAACTAAGGAATGTAGTCATCAAGTCGCTTGTTTCATTGGAATGATATTCATTCCTAAATTTAAGAACGAATTACTTCCATTGAGAACTGCATGAAACTTGCCACTCTCTGCAAAGTAATCAGAAACTCCGCCATTTCCATGCACACAGGTCTATTATGCTACCCAATGACGTACATATATGTGTTACAAACACGAACACAAAGTAGCACAACACCAAGCTTCATTATTAAACACAGACATTCTTCCTTATTTGTTCTAAACAGTAATGACGTTCCTAATTCACTTGGCTTTGTGCAAGCTGATAACACAACTGACAATCATTAGCAGCAACTGCAGTATAAAACCTGATGGACGCGTTAGATTATCGTCCGCGGCTTATTTAACGGCGCTGTTAGTAGTTCAGGTTACCTGACGTCGAATGTAAGGATAATTAGTGGATAATGAAACTTAAAACCCAGGGTACGGAGGGGTCTTATCATAATTCCAGGTAGAACCCCGCCATTTTTAGGGAGGAACTGAGAGCGGCCAAGAGAAATCATTCAGGGAGCCGGTATTACGCCAGAGACTTGAAATCGTGAAAACTCTGATACTTAACAGGGATGTCATGCCGTCTTTTTTGCAGAATAAAATAAGTTGTGCCATTAAAATGTTCCCTTTTAAGTGTGCATACTGTTCGTTTCATTCCCTAAATTAGAGTAATAACACAGTACATTAATATATATCAACTCTTTATCTTTGATTCCGTTTCTGAGGGTAGATATCGTGTAGAAGCAAGATGTGTTGCCATGTTTAGGAGATCGTGTGTCCGTCTGTGCCTTGATATGTGAGGCAATCCCCTTTCATCGCATACCCGCAATCCAAGGTCTCCGGTTACATTAAGAGGCTACGTTTGACATGCATCTCACAAACAAGGTTTCTTTAAAAATCTTTATGTTTTTAAATAAAGAGTAAAAAAAGACTGAATGATAGCAAGCATTAGAAGAAATTACACCTTCCTTTATTTCTAATTTGCAACAGCTTTTCTAACGAATCTCAATTATTGAATGGTATCCACTTTTAAACCTAAGTGTAAGTAAAAAAATTCGCCTTTTTTACAAACGTTTGCAAAATGGCGAAAAGCAACTAGTAGCTGCGTCATATCCGTCTGTTCGTCTGCCTGTCCGTCCGTCCGTCCGCCCGTGGGGACGGACGGACAGACCTACAGTTCCACGACTTGAATAGATTTTCAAAGAAACACTGTAGAATAAAATCACAAACATTTATAAAAAATGCACAAAATGTTCGTTATTTTAAGCTTGGTGAAGCACAATAGATGACATATGCGCTCTTTTGGTTTATTACGCAGCAAGTAGTGATAATTCGCTACCGAAGTTTCGGAGCAACCTATCGGTTCCATCTTCTTGAAAATGGGACCTATTAGTTGACCCGAAACGTCAGTAAATAATTAACACTACTTGCTGGGTAAAAGACCAGAAAAACGCAGTTCTCATTCATGAACTCTATTCACATCTTTAAAAAAGACTTTCCTTTTTATATCAAGATAAGGAATTCCTATACCAATACAGTTTTATATGGCTAACGAGGTTCTAAATCTTTCGGGAAAACACAAACCTGGAAATAATACTGGATGGTGCATTCGGCAAACGCATATCCCGCTGGAAAGAATTTGTAGGCGAAAGTTATTGTATACATTTAGCCGTTTCTGCTTATGATCAGGACAGACGGCTCAGTGCTGCTAACGACTAGGCTATGGGTTGAAAACCGAGAACAGTGGTTCTATTCCCGGCAGTGGCAAGAGATTTATTTCTTCTCCAAAACGCGTCAAGAATCACTGAAGCCCAACAATTCTCATATTTAATAAATATCACACTCTATTTCCATAGACGTAAAACGGCCGAAGCATGAAGCTGATTAATCACAATCTACTGAGGACGTTGGGAGCAGAATTACATCTCCAAATCCCCACACGATTTCACGGGATACAGAGGAACAAACATTTTTTTCACTTTTCTAGCTTGCTCTTTATTTTCCATTACGTAGTCTTCTGTGCTTTATGGCTACGATCGGCGGTTACTTTTTTAACACCTGCTGTAGTTTAGCTATGTGATACACCGCACTGGTAGACAACATTTATGGAATAATCCACAATTCTGGTACAAAAACGCGCCACTTTCAACAGCATGCCTAATTTCTTCTTATTTCGGTGAAGAGGTGGAATTTTGGGTATTTAATTCATAAAACTGGTCTTCATAATTCCTACACCCGTCTGTGTTCACAGACGTTGCGCTGATTCACAATGCATAAAGGAACTACTACACAGTGTCACAGTTCTAAATAGCAGATGACGCTACATTAATTCACTTCTTGATGTACTCTGCGCCGCTGGTTTTTGAGGCTTTCTCAGCTCTACAGTATGCTTGTTAAATTTGCCCCATATGTTCATTTGTGGGCATGACATACCTCGAGAACGGTTTGAAATATTTTGATAAGATTTAAGAGGAAATAATTCAAGAAAAATGTCAGAGATATTCCCACTTTCATGTAGACCACACAATTTTGACGAATATGCGAAAACACAAACTTTTTATAGTCACTTCGCTATATTCATAATAAAAATATTCAAATTTTCTTCTTTAGCTCCGCAATGTAGGTCTGTCTTATATTCAAATACAAATACTGGAGAAGGGCTGGAAGAGTTTTCTAGAAGTTTGAAATTGGGAATAGGTATTAAGAGTTGTCACGAAATTTGAGTTTGGTTAAGCTTGAACAAAACTCACTGGTATTTTACATGACGGCACACACATGTTTCTGAGCGTATTTCGAATTAACCCGTTAAATTAGCATATGCCCGCCAGACACGTTTAACATAAAAGACACGTATTAATTAAACATATTTTTGTCCTTCGATTTTTTCCGTAAATTCTTCAAGGTAAACAACTAAGTGGAGCCTAGGCTCCAGAATGTCTACACTATGCTTAAATTTAATATTATGTTTCTCTCGTCAACGGAGCTAGGCTTCGGCATTAGTTTCATGGGCAGATCATTAGTTGGCGTTTTTGCACAGTCTCTCTCAGTAACCCAGGTATTCTGTTGGTAATAACGTAACGATTTTTCTAACTGCTAAAATATATAACATAATTTTATCTATCACAAATCAATTTTTGAACGTGTATATTCTTGTGAAATATAAAAGTCTTGCACATTTTTTCTTAGAAGATTAAATTCTTTCTTGTTCAATACTTGATAGAACTTAGTTGGTGAATTACCCATGAGACCAACAGTTCTTAATAAGATGATAATATAAAATAAATCATTTCTGTAGAGTATGCCCATTTAACAAGTACCAGGAGAAATTCCTTTGCTTGGACTATTGACTGCAGCAGTGATATGGTTCAAGAACAGAAGTGAATATTATATAAACTGAATTGCATAAATCTATAAATAAAATGTGAACTCGTGTGGGTGATGTGTGTTTGTGATAAATATAAAAAACTGGAGTCTAGGTAAAGTATAACGGAGAATTGGAGTATAAGGATGTATATGGGCTACTGGAGAGCCCAAAGAGTCGTGAAGCGGGGGTTAGGAGGGAGGAAGGATAAACTGCCATCGAAAATTTAAGCGCAACAATTTACAACACATTTGTGTGTGTGTGTGTGTGTGTGTGTGCATCACACAATGCGCACCCAATGGTATCATTACTCGCAAGGTCTTGTACGCCCTGCCCTAACAGAATCCGCATAAAATTGAGTTCAGCATATCCGATAACACGTGACAATACCCCACCAGCGTTGCTTATTACAGGAAATGCATTTAGCATTCCCCCACGCTACAGACAAATTAACCTGTCGAAATCGAAACTTTGAAACTACTGTTCAAACAAATTTATTTGGCATTACAAGCTTGGAGTAACGATTGGTTTTAAAACCACTTATTTTGTGGACTTGTCTGTCATCCAATGTTTATCAACAAAGTTATGATAAGAGCTGTATCTAACTGGTCCAGCTGAGTAGGTGTTTCCCCACTTAATTACCGTATAACAGAATCGGAATCGACTTCCGTAAGATTGTATTGAATTTTTGTACTTTGAAACACTGGATGACGAATAGAATCCAAACACTCGGTGGTTTTCAACGAGAAATTCTACCATCAAATCCTTTAAGAAATGAAACGATTTTTTGACACGTCTCAGAAACTTGTATTACTCGAACCTCCTTCGACACGTGAGAGGTTAAATTAAAGAAGCCGTAACAAGCAGTATTCCTTGCTACATCCTTTCACTGTAAAAGGGATAGTAAGAAATGTTACAAGGTATTCTTTCCTTAATTTGGCCTGTTACGTGACGAAGAAAACGTAACTAGTTTCCAAAAGTGTTGAAATGGTTGGGGAGATAGACAACACCAAAAATATGAGCCACAGTCACTTCTAAGCATCGTCTACAGAAATATTCAGACTTTTCTCAAAAAGTAACATGTTGAAGAGGAAGGTAAATTACTGTCAGTACTTCAGTAAGCTCCGTGAAATAAAACATGCTTGGGTGGGAGGAGGAAGAGATCCACGCTTCTAGATATCGATAACGTACAGAGGTGAAAGTTCAGCTTTATGCTTCACGTTTGCCGTCGAGAACACAGCATAGATATGGGACTGAGGGGTCACTACAGTGAGTTCACATGTCCGTATCAAAACAACGTATATAAAGAAAGAATCAAATCCTCAAATTCAGAACATCAGAAAGTGTCATTATCATTATAAAACAATCACAATGCTATGTGCGTTAAAGTCTGCCAAATAAGGGATGTCTGGATGAAAATGATAATCACACGTTTTACGAAAATCTAAAGTTCTAAAAGACGAATTTACAAAGAGAACCTTTAACATGTTAGATATTTAAAGAACATCAATTAACAAAACGCCGTCATTCTCTTTATAATTTACGAACTTAAACTTTCTCTTAACTAAGGTCTGAAGCATTTTTAGTTAAATAAATGATTAATAAAAGATATGTTATAATTGCTTAAATTCTTTTGTAATAGTAATATCATAAGGTTTTGTCAACATCAGTGTCGGCTGTGACTGTGTAGTCTAATGGCTGCGCAGAACGAGAATGCAGCGAAGCCACATGTGACATTAAATGGAGAAAGATACAACTTCGAAAAACTGCTATAACACATATAATTACCATAATATGGCACTTCACTTTTAAATTATGTAAAATTCCATCTTCGTTGACCGTCAAAAAGAGGTCCCTCATTACCGTTAACTTACATATCATTCCCGCCATTCTTGATAACGTAGGAACGGGGTACAACTATTTTCGTCTCTCAGCAGGGATTTATAATTTTTGCTTCATCGCTACTGCCCAAATAGAAAACCGGAAACAGGGAATTTTGTAAGAGTGACAGATGACTGAATCCCAAAACTTAAAGTCAGAAGGTTTTAAATAGTTACGGCCAAAGTTAAGAATTAATATTGTGATACATTTCCCCTAGAACATTTCAGTTGTTCCCAGGTGTTACATGCTAACGTGTATCTCTGTTATGATGATGGCGCCCAACCCTGAATATGGTAGCAGTAAACAAGTCTCTCTCTGAAGTTTACGTTACTCGAAAATATAGTCCACGTTCTTCGTCTTATTGTTTTGATTGTTTTATCGGCAGTTTAGACGTCATGCATTCCAAAATGTGTCGAATTATACAATTATTCCTGAATACAAAATTTTAAAACATGTGTAATAATGTCGTTGTGATCTAATCTGCAATAACGTCATATCCCGGAATTTCTTGGAGTACTTAAGGAAACCATGAATACATTTGGTCAATACATTTCATGGCCCAGAACTGAACCCGATTCCTCCAGTAATGTCAGCATCTCAGCGACAAAGTTCCGCCTCGTGTTGTGCTAAGTAACTTTCCACAAACTCTAGGGTCTAGGGCCATCTTTGAAATTTTAATTAATACCCAACAACGTAAGAAATTCCCTAAATGTTACAACCATACATAATCCATTACTGGACCCACGCTAAACCAGTTAAATCCTGTCCGTTCTTTCAGGAACAGGTTCTGTCTAGCCCATCCCAAGCTTTCTCTCTTCTTGATTTTATCAGCCGTACCTTTATATGTATTTCGCACCTCCCAATTCGGCATCCAAAACCCTTCCGCCTACGACAGGAAGCCAAGCTATGAGTAAATATTCCACGATTTTACCTTTCTCAAAAATGTGAATTCATATTAGTGTTTCTTTTCTCTTTCTTCAGGGTTTCTCTGTTTTCTTTGAGTAAAAAACTGTTAAAAATTAAGTACAAAGAAAATTTCAATTTGTCTTCTTCTTCTATGGTGTACTTGGCAAAAATCTCTACGACATTGTACGTGTGTATTTGTGTCCGGGAAACGATTTCTTATACTACTTTTAACTTATACATGCCCGTCATGGATATCTACTACATAACGTAACTATAGAAAGCGTCCTGGAAATTAGGGACCTACGTATTAGACACATTTAACCATTCTCTTGCGAGGGCAAAACTTCGTGACGACTAAGTTGTTAACTTCATTGCACTGTGACAATCAAAAGCCTCCATCGTGTACCTGTTTTTATAAAAACTATATCAAATTATGACTCCATCTTTCATCAACATTATGCCTGATATAAGATGTCAGATTTGATGCTACTCACGACTTGTTGTCATTAAAATTGGGTACTTCTCACTAACTTCTGAAGCTTAAGGTACTGTTTTAATTTAGCACCGAAAATAAAGCACATGTACAAAAGATTAAAATAAATCTTGAAATGTCACACGTATGAAACATACATTAGGCATGTGCCATGTGCCAGAAAGTAATTTTAGTCTGTAAAGAAACAGCTTAATATAGTCACCCTTCCTATTCCTGTTATCATAGGTAGAAATTCCTGCTACCCCAAGGATTCGAAACAATGACCTTCAGAATAGTTTTCTGCAAAACGTAGCTCTCATGTGAAAAACTTACGACTACGACAGCTGTTGAGATAACAGAAAATAAACACTTTACCCATTTCTTCGATACAACATTCCTGCCAGTAGCAGTTGCAAAGACAAGGGAGTTAAAAGTTTTACATATTTGTGTTGTCTCCTATAAAGACAGTACTGCCTGCATCAGTTAGTGATACATTAAAAATTAAAGCTTACACAAAGACAATGTTTTCTATAAAGATACAAGGTGGTTCAAATTTGACCGGGACTGTTTGTGTGTAAATCTGACGACATCAGTCCCGGTCATATTTGAACCACCTTGTAGTACTGCCTCTTGCAACCGATGAAACAAAATAAATTAAAGTTACCTCACAAACGATGTTTGCCATGAAGGTAGCACTCCATCTAGCAACTGAAGAGACGACAGTAATTAAACACGACACATTAACAACGTCTCCCACTAAACAGTACTCCCTGTATCAGATGTTAAGACAACAAAGGGACCTAACACAGAAAAGACTTCTAGGACGAAACTGCTGCCTGAAACGGCCGTTGGGATATCAAATTAACCCTAACAAATAAACATGGCTGTTGTAATGATAGTAAAGCTTGCAGGCCCTTTTGAGACAACAAAAGAGAATAATGTGTAAACACATACTTCTTTCGCGAGACGTAAGCTACTGTGGCTGCTAAGTCAGGCAACGTGGGATGTATAAGACCCGACGCTTCACTCCCTCGAAGGGCTCAACGGATTTGCGGACATGAGAGATTCTGTGCTATCTTCCGTCACACCGTCTTGTTAGATGCTGGAATATTTGCGTAAAGTAAGCTCCAACGTAAATATGGATTGTCCTTATTCTTGAGAGAGTCATGTCAACAATGACATATATTACACATAACAGAAATCCTTAATGTGTTAAATTCTAGCATGGCACAAGACTATATATTCCTGTACTGAGTTCCTATAATCCAGTTCCACCACAAAATATTGGACTTCCGTGTTAATAAGTGCGTAAGAAAGCAAATTAACTGCCTCAAATCTCTTAATCGATTAGAATTACAAATATTATAACCGTAAGGGTCATTTATTTGTTGTAAGTTTTATATCATATCAGAAACATTACGAAAGTCGTGACGATGCGATCTTTTGAAGTGGGGGAAAGGCAATTACTCTTTGGGTCCAAGAGTCCTTATACACTTTGCGGTAAGACAATCTAAAAATGTAAAATTTCCGGAGTTTGTAGGCTTTCGCAACGGTGCAAGTAAGATCGCTTTCCTTTCGGAATGTGGCGACACGTCAGTGTGAAATTGGTGGCCGACTCTTCGAGATAGCAATGTAGTCTCATCTTCAAAGGTAAAAAATCACTGGTCTGCCTCAAAACGTGGGTCACCAAGCGACGCAGCGCCGAATTCTAGCAGTGGGGAATTTCAGTGTACGCTATTTTTGGATTTAATTTCCATAAATTTCAAAACAATAGCACGGTTGTTTCCTGAAATGTATATGACTAGTACTGTTCGTTTGATGCTAGCAGATATGGCTAATGTAATAACTGGACACTAAAATATGGAAATTTGTATGGAAAAGCGTAATAATTGTACATGGCCGTATAATATCAACCAACAAGATGCACTCTTTTCTATTAATTTATTTCAACAGTAAGCCTCTACATGTTTCGAGTAAGTTCGCTGCTCGTCATCAGGAGGATCGACTCCGTATAAACAGCAATTTGTATAGACATACGTTGTGTTGACTGGCTGCTGGCAACAGCCTGTCAAAACAACGCATGACAATACCAGTTGCTGTTTATAAAGAGTTGATCCTCCTCTTGATGAGCAACAAACCTGATCCAAATATATAGAGGATTATTACTGAAATAAATTAATAGAAAGTAGTGCATCTTGTTGGTTCATGTTATACGGATATACCACGATGCACGGTCAACAAAACATTAAAATTGTACAGGGGGGGTCTGTAAGTTCTTCATAAAATATTTATTTTGTATTAAAAATTAAGAATACGTTGTGTTGACTGGCTGCTGGCAACAGCCTGTCAAAACAACGCATGACAATACCAGTTGCTCTTTATAAAGAGTTGATCCTCCTCATGATGAACAACAAGCCTGATCCAAATATATAGAGGATTATTACTGAAATAAATTAATAGAAAGTAATGCATCTTGTTGGTTCATGTTATACGGATATACCACGATGTACGGTCAACAAAACATTAAAATTGTACAGGGGGGTCTGTAAGTTCTTCATAAAATATTTATTTTGTATTAAAAATTAAGAATACGCAAAGTGAGAAACTTTCAGTTTAGTCTTCTATCTCAGAAATTTAATGCGATCAGCAGGCCTATTATACCATACGATTAGTCATAAAAATGGCTTCTTAATGACAGCTTCGATATAAAGACAAACATCCGTGGCAAAGAAATCGATTTGGGGTCTTCCTAGAAGTTCTTTTTAATATAGCACAAAAACATGCTAAATCCAAATCAACGAGCCTTCTTCCGACACTTGACCAGAATTTAACACAAAGGAGGCAACCTCTTCTGAGATCACGCTCATTGCTGCCTCTAGCATCAGAATTCCAATACAAACTGTCCGCTTTGTATGTGGGTCAATAAACTGCCCATCCTTTAGCTCACAACCCTCTCAGTGGACAATTTAAGACAGAATCAGAAGAATTATAATCAATTTCCTTCCTAAATAAATGTCATTACTCTTGTCAAATTGTTCCATTTTAAGGCAAAGGGGAAAAGGTCAAGAGCGTAGAATTGTTTAAATGATAACGGTTAAGTTATAATATTAGTAATTAATCACCATCAGTGTCCCTTCTAGAGAAACAACAATTTTACGAGGGACGATCAACAAGCATTTCAGATAAAATGCAACGCTCTAAAAAAAGTGCATGTGTATATTCTATGCAATGGCAAGTAGCACCCCAATGTTCAATAAGCTGACTTCATTTCATTTCTTGTTCACTAAATTATTTTTAGAATTATTACATTATTATTATTACTATTATTATAATTATATTCTCTATTCCTGTTAGAATGTTACTTGTAAACTGTTCCCAGATGCTCTCACTCACTCGAGATTAAATAGCAAAGAAAGAATTAATTACTTGACGAAAGCGGTCGTAGACGAAAATAAGAGTTAGCTATGCGTTTTCCAGCAAGAACTGAGGAAAATTACGAAAAATAGCAAGGACTGGTGAATTTTCTTGTGAGATTAGAAATGGGTACCCTCGGGACACAAATCAGTGGGTTTCAGGCTTTCAAGCCAACTTGCTCGATGTGATTCTCCTTATTCTAGCTAAAAAATTATTTGTTTAGTATGAATGTGAACATTTAGGGCTTTTGTGCTATATATTTTTCCTCGCTGCTGAAATAAAAAAAGGATCCACTTTCAGTAACAAAATTACGCAAGAGATTTTTAATTAAACACATAAATGACATTTACTTAGTTGTTTACTGAACAATGTTACTGGTATCTCATGTGCTACAGAGTCGAAATAATCAACAAAATTTCCACACATGTTCTTGAAATATATGGAGATGGGGCGTGGGGATTTTGTAAGATCAAGAGGTTGCATACATTTGAAAGTAAGGACCACTGATTTAGGACGCACAAGGCTCTATAAACAAACTGAAGGTCCTTGGAAACAGAGAATTCCACTAAAAATATTTCTCACAAAAATAAAATTTAAAACAGCTGCAGCAGCGCAATTGTTTCGCCCACGGCTGAAACAAACGTCCACAGTCCATCGAAGAGCAACTTTGTAGCCACAAACGTTTTACTGCATTCCCGTGCATTTGAAACGCTGATAAAGCAAAACAGCAGTGTATATTTTAGTAATGACAACCACTTCTGCAGTGCTAAGTGAAGCACGTAAGATAACAAGAACGCTCTCGTTATGTAAATATTTGATTTGCTTATCTAATATCAAAGCATTTAATACATGCATTTACTCTCGTGCACATCAAGCACTTGGAGAACACCTACAAATGTAAGTTCCTGGATCACTCTTCTTCATACTGCAAATGCCTATACGTCTTCAGTTATTAGTCATTTCCTTTCGATTCTATTTTCTAGCTGGTAAAAAGTCTGTATATTGACTAGGCTACGGATTGGAAAATATAGGGTTTGAATCCCGGAAGAGACAGGAAACTTCTCTCCTCTCCCAAACCGTCCGACCCGGCGCTGGGGCCCACACAGACTTCCGTTTCATGGGGAATGTGGTTATTTACCGCTGGTAAAGCCGAGATTAAAAATAGCAGCTACATACCTCCAGCCTCACTATATGCCTTCACGGCGAAGACAGAAAAAATTTTCCCTTTCATGTCTTTATTTAACGCCGCTATGTCAACTGTACCGGCTTCGGTACCCAAGTTTGCAGGTTCAAACCCGGTCGAAGCCGTCGGACTTTTAGGGCGAAAAAAATCCTCAGCACGCCTTCCTTCGGAGGGGAAGAAAAGCCATCGGTCCCATGTAAAAGATCCCTAAATTTACGTGGAAGTCGGAATTTAGGCAAAATTACTACCAGACATCTTTCTCGCCCACAGTTCCACCTTTCGCTGCTAGGATCTCTCACGTCGTTGCAGACGGAGGCACCTGGCGGCTAAAGTGGGAACGTCTAAAGGCGGGGGAAAGCAATGGCAAACTACACCCAAGAAATTGTCCAGGATGCAGTGTGCCAGAGCCATACCGGTCACACGACTCGGCTCTGGTTCCTGCCAAGCCCAGCCTTCAAGGCTGAATACTAATGAATGAATGTCAACTGTAATCGACAGAGAAATCGTGGTGGAGTTAACGAAAGAAGAGCTGCAAAATTTTCTTGACGAATAGTAGGAGAGGGGCGGTCATGATATTTTTATATTGGCAACATTTCGACATTTCTTTCCGGAAGAAGCAAACATGTACACAGTCGAATGGCAGGATTTTTATAACGAAATTTTATAAATGTAGATGGACAATTTGTTGATTATTACAAGATAGTAATCGCACAATTTAATAGTGTGTCGAAAGAAAAATACGTAAATATTTCAATAAGTAAAGCAGAATATCATAGATTCAATGAAGCGATAGCATAGTTATCGTCGCTAATTATCAAATGCACAAAACGCATTGTACAAAGTATAAACTTACAGAAATTTTCATTTTACAGAAAGAAATGGTCTAAAATGCAACTAACTTGAAGAGGCACGAGGAAAGAGCCAGGGTACTATTTGAGAAGTTAACAAAAATGGCATCTCTTTTATTGACGATAACTTAAGTATATGTGCCGCGTTGAAAATGGAGCAATAGGCTGGGTAATGCCTTCAGAGGATGACAATTAACAGGCCTTACTATAGTTGCAATATTTTTGAAAACAGATTTTTTTAGTATTTTATAATAGGTAACATACGTACCTTAACTTTTATTTGGACATTCTTCCGATCATGCCTTAGCCAGATAAACCAGAGAATATATTCAGATTTTTAAATAATGTAAACATAAAATGAAATGACCTCAACAAAAGGTGCAATTATAATAGTCGTTTTACACGATCATTTGCAACACAATCCGGAAGGCACGTACAAACCTTCACTTAACGTATTCAGTAAAATATATCTTAAAGTGACTGCAGTCCCTTAAACGGCGAAGTTTATCGTAACGGAATAAACATTTTTATTCTTACTACACAGAGAACATACGACATACTTATACACATATTAGAAGTTAATTCATCTCATGACCTTCAAGAAAGCTGTCACCTTAATTCCGAGAAAAAACTTAAATATGTAGATTGAAATTTTGTTTCTGTAACTTCAAACTAGCTAACATGAATACCACCGTCCATTAGATGGTTACAGCAGTGGCCTTTTACACGTTATAATGTTTCTATACTGCATAAAATCCATACTTTAGGGTAAGTAAACATGTGTAAAAGCCGGTCCCAGTGGCCGTGCGATCTAAGGCGTAGGTCTGCCACCGCTCGCCTGGATTCGAATCCCACCGGGGCATGGATGTTTGTCTGTTGTGAGTGTTTTGTGTTGTCGGGTAGAGATCTCTGCGACGAACTGATCACTCGTCCAGAGGAATCCTACAGACTGTGGTGCGTCGTTTTGTGTGATCTAGAAACCTCGTGAATGAGGAGGCCCTGGCCCACTGGTGGTTGTCGCGCCAAAAACAAACCAAAAACATGTGTAAAAGAACTCTGAACCTATATAGCCTAGGGCTTCAAGATTTTCAGATAATACAATATAAGCAAACGAAATTAACATTTTCTACGTTAATATTTTAATTACTAATTTTTTATGTCTTCTTCGTCTCTCGAATCGAAGGGATCATCTTCAGGAAGACGGTTGTATATGCAGTTATGGTATGGTACTTTTCACATTCATAGGTCGGAGCAGTCTAGTAGGTAGAATTAGAGTATTCGAACACACTCTTCTTCCTTCTAGAAATGCAGAAACAGGTGACATGTTTAGGTATATTTAATTAAGTTCACCTTCAAGCCTGTTATAATATGATACATAAAGATCTAATACGCTATTACATCTCTTCTATAAGTTCATTTGTAAGTGACCTGAAGCTGAGTTTGTCTAACGCTTCGAAATATGTCGTTTCTTTCTGTGAGTTTGTAACACACCAACAAATGTTGTGTCAAATTATATTTGTAATCCCCAATAAATTTATCGAAACTGAAGATATAGCTTGAGCCTTTTTAGGTTTGGACAGAAGAACAGGCAAGGAAAAACTAACACCTGGTTTTCATAATTTTCTTCGGAAATTCAGCAATATCAAATCAATCTACAATACGAATTGCACATTTCAGAGTATTTTAATCCGCCTCCCCCGTTTTATTTACGGGAAACCCAATTTCAAAATAACGTGATATATTATTTGAGATGGAACAAATTCTACGCAGTCAGCACCGTAAAATAGGACAACATCCACAGATCTCCATCCAGGCATTTTCTTATTCAGTTTAATATTGCCCATAATGGAAAAGGAGAAAATTGTATTTTCAACAGTAGTCTCCGTGTTAACAAGCCGTGTGACATCGGTGTTTTGTTGCTTTACACGCTATCCCTTTGAAGCCGCTCAGTGCTGAAGTTAAAACCCTGATGGCTAGTATGCTCATCATGAAAGGTTAATTAACTTTACAGAAGAGAATGACGACTGCATCAAAATATTTTACATCTGCAGCGAATTATGACAGTTTCAGTCCCCTTAGGCTGCACACCAACTGCAACGTTCATATCCCTTACAGATTGATGAAATGAAGCCAAAACTTCATATCTGAACACACATTTTTATATAATATGAAAATTATAGTAGTAAATGCCTATTTTTATAGTTATACGTCCTGACCAGCCTCGTGGTCTAGTAGTCAGAATCTCTGACTGCTAATCATGAGGTCCCGGGTTCGATTCCCGGCTCTACCGTGGGGACGAAGGGGACGATTCCCGCGGTGACCATGGTCTGGGTAGGTTGGTAGAATTTAGATTTAAGGGCCCTCCTGGCACTACATCCTCCTATATCACCACTTACATCATCGGGACAACGTAACCGCGCCTCATGGGCGTCCCAACCTCAGAAGTCGGTTACACTCCTACCATGCCCAGGAGGGAGGACCACGAAGTCCACAAGGACATGTGGTGGCATTGGACAAAATATATATATATATACGTCCTCTTCTGAATTATGAGAGCAGGTAGTCATTTCAGTGTTTCAGAATTGCCGGAATACACAAATTCGTAACACAGGACGCCGCAATATTAAATCTTCAGGGACATTTATGTCAATAAAGATTTACATCTCTAATCCCATATGCCCATGTTGTATTGTCCTTCAAATTATACTAACTTTATGCGAATTAAGTGTAAGTCTGTACTTCAGTGCTACATTATAATTACTGGGTAAAGTATCGTCCTTAAAATGCTGGACATAAAATTCTTCGATTTTTGTACAACTCTGTTTTTCGTCATGGAATTCAAAAACTAGCCAGTACCTTACACTATCTAGAAGCAAATGCATCGAGCCCTTAACACTCATACAATATTATTCCAGTAATAAATTTAACATTCCTCCCCAAACTAAGAAATGTAAATGTGTACTACTTACACACGTATGCCTTTAGGTTACGTAGCAATGAAAACCACAAGATGCGAAAAACATGGGCACTATGCGTTGTTTGACTCCAATTAAAGCATAATTCCATAATAGTTAATCGCCACTTTGATCCAAAATAAAATACGTGTGAAGAAAAAAGATACGTGGGGTAGGTTCTCCGATATTTCCACTGCTGCAGCCTTATCTCCGGAATTCACTCGTTGGCGTAAGACGATTATGAAAGTACGTGGGTTAATGTAAAACATTTCGCTAAGAAATAAATACCAAAGTTAATTGATCATAAATAATAACAATCTGTTTTTATGCTCACTCTGTACATAGTTAAACAGTTATATTATATAGCTAATACAGCGAACATCTACACTGTGCGTCATCTATTAAAAACGTCTAAGTATTTCAGCCAAACGCGCATCCACAGGACGTCTAAATTATACCCAGATATAAGTCATTACGGTAATGACACATACAGATTATTCCACGTGAAAATATTGAAACGCGACTTGAATACTGACATCAGGACAGGCAGTGCGTACAGTGTCGTTAAATAACACACACGCAATGCTTGCATTAAAACCTTTCATCCCCGGAGTTTCTTTTACAATTCAGAATAAAAGATTCTGCTACTAACATTTTATTGGAGAACTGGTGGATATTTCTTTCACTCTTTCCTCATTCGTGGGTTTCGTTGCTCTTATTTCGCGCGTTTTAACAATTTTTCGTTTCTCAACGCCGTAAATGTTCGTAACTGGCACCAACTTATCTTTCATTGTAATGCCACACCTTACCATGTTTCCAAGGGGATAAAAATTATCTCCAAAACTTTCTCACAAAAGTAGGATAAAAATACAGCTTCACAGAAGGGGAATACAATGGAAGTGTAGAAGCATAGCACATAATCAATAAGCAACATTCTACGTAATACAAAACTTAGAGTAGTTCTGTTACGACTAGGCCGGATAGTATAAAATAGCAGAGATGAACTCTATAATGGCAGTGCCAACAACTGTTGGGCATTGAGTTTTAAGCATTTCATCTGCATAATCAAGTATACTCTTTCTTGATTAGGAAAATAACTTTCACAAGAGTCTTTAAGATATATCGTAGTAGACAAATGATAAAATTATCTTTTCTGATGCTAGTGACAGGGTTCATAATTGAGTTTCTTTTTTCACGAAGATGAATATTTAAACTGTGGTACCTGTTTCTTATTCTTATAATAAAACCAACGAGATGCACTAATTTCTCAAATTTATTTTTGGAATAGAACTCTATATTTTTCGGAGAGGTTTTCTGTCCATCATCATTAGTCTAATACTGTATGACATAGACCCCTGATTATGGACAGAAAACCTGCCCCGAAACACGTAGAGTTCTATTCCAAAAATAAATTTGAGAAATTAGTGCATCTTGTTGGTTTTATTATGATAATATATCACGATGAACCGTCCTCTGAATGTCAAATTTGTGGTACCTGGTTGATGTCACTGTGCATTATGATAGGTGGTTAGTATTCCGGTGGAACTTGCTACTTCTGATTTCAAGGTAGATTGAACCGGCAGTTTCCTCCGACGTGACAGTAACCACCTACATCAATACACGGCCTTACAAGCCAAAAGACCATACCCCACGTATAGGACGTTTGCTGTTGTGTTTTACTTACACCACAAATAGATCAGTGGGAGAAGGGGAATATGTATGTATATATATATATATATATATACATATTAACGATAAGGAGTTGTTAATGTAAAGTCCCTTGTGGATGTAGACAATGCAA
>Ga0123357_10002687_pt1 | contig 20031 bp, 17 predicted proteins | sample TergutEmb28metaG_FD_89873 | JGI IMG/M metagenome (GOLD analysis project Ga0123357, IMG submission 89873) | Embiratermes neotenicus P4 segment gut microbial communities from Petit-Saut dam, French Guiana - Emb289 P4 | ecosystem: Host-associated > Arthropoda: Insects > Digestive system > Gut ...
AGAGAGCGTGCCACAAAAAAGAACGGGAGGCCGCACCGCGGCCGCCGCCCCGCGGAACACATTTTCCCCCCCCCCCCCCCCCCCCCCCCCTTTCCCCTCCTAGCAAGGTCGGACCAGCTAAACATCTTTACGCAAAACCGGGAAGACTATAACCATTGCACGGAAAGTAGCTATATTGGTATCGAAATTTATTGTAGTAGGTGGATGTGTTGAAGGAGATTGGTGCATTAGGCAGGTATGTGAATGGCAGATAATTAGGACATTTGGCCAGTGAGAGAGCAGTGTTGGGGCATAGTAGATGAAGGGAGACCGGGATATTTAGAAGAAAATAGGCTAGCCTAGCGGGTAGCAAGAGGGTCTTGGTAGTTGTTGCGGTTTGTCAATGTCAGAATTAATGGGTTTCGTACATCCAGGAGTAGTTGAAATTGTAAACTTGGACAGTTCTGGGCCTCTTAAATCTTGCAGGTGAGGGGGAGGATACATGTTAGTCATGTTTATACATTTAAAAAAAAAACCGGTATGACGCTCATGTGGGGTTCATATAGGTTACAGCACGGGGGGGGGGTCAATTATTATGTTATTTGTAACCAATGACAAGACAGAATTCATAAGTTTAACTTTTCGTGCCTATTAGAAAATAGTAAAATTAACAGTTAGCCTACAGGGAACTATGAGAAAAATTCAAGTAGTGAGAAGGAATTTGAACGGGATAACAGCTACCGCGTACTCATTCAAAAGGGAAGAAACCGTTTACACTCGGTTAGGTGAAGTCGAAATTTGCGTCAGTCCGACTTGGGAAGTTACAATTAAACGTTTTATAATTTGAAACTCACGTTAATTAGACAGGTTGTGACATTGAAAGTGATTTTTTTTTAAAGTGGCGTATTTTATTATCAGACACGGGCATAAGGAGTGATTTATAGCGATGCACCAGCGAAGTGACAAAAGTGTCCGATGCCACGGCAACCAATAACAAGAACGCTTGTAAAGTCGCTTTAGACAGTTTACAATAAAAAGAAACAGTAGTTACCAAAAAATTTGACCAATCTACTAGATTTTTTTTTATTATTTACGCGAGCGTTCCTGTTCTCTGAGGAAATACTTAGATTCCCTGAAACCAAGAGTATATCAACCGGCTGAGAACTAGAAAAGGTACAGACTCGCAGTAGCAGAGTGACTTAGGCTCTGTCTGAAAGATTTAATTTGTACAGTTGACAAATAATGATACTACCAAGAAAGACATAAACATATACAACATAAACTTCATGTTGTTCGTGCAGTAGATTTTCTTCAGTACATTCCATGTTTTTGATATGACATATTTTGTTAACTGCAATTGGGTTGACACCCAGTGGCAGTAGTACAGTATACATTTACACAAAAAGAATACACAAAAACACAATGAACTAGAATAAACAGAACATACATACCAATAGGAATACATAAACATAACAATAAAATTGCATAATTTACAAAATTAAACAAAAGCATACAAAACATACAACCATATATACAATGATAAGAAAGGAACCAAACGAATATGGCAGAATGTGATAAAATAAAAAGCCATATACGCAGCAAACTTCATATGATCTATATATCTTCTAATAATGGTAGACACCCTATTACTAAGACCTTCACTCCACTTCAGTACACTTCACTCCACTACACTACACTTGTCGACACTTCACTTCCTCTCATTTAAACTTTATCCACCTACACTTCACTACCCTCTCATTTGGCTTAACCCCATTTAAATTTCCTACCGCTCCATTTCACCTCACATCACTACACTTCACCTCACTTTACTTCACTGCACTTTTAGATGATTTTCGCCACACTTCTATTCCTTTCATTTCAACCCGTTTATAAATGCTTTCCTAACTCTGTTTCTAAAACTTGTAGGTTTCGAAGGGAAAGTCCCTAACGCTTCTGCAGGTATTTGGTTCCAGTTTTTAATGGTCCTATTTACAAAGGAATACTTCCCGATATCCATTCTTTGCTTCCTGTCCTTAATTTTCCGAACATGCTCAACCCTACTCAAATAGTAAGACCTTCGCAACCTGTCGCGTATAGCTTTCCAAGCCCTTTTCCCAGAGTACGTTTTAAAGTTCGCATAATCGTGCTATCGTCCTACCCTGAGCCAAGGTTTCCCAGTCAGAATCCTTCACATGATTCGTAAATTTAGCAGCTCTTTTCTGTACTCGGTCTAACGCATTTATCTGTCCTTATCTGCATGGATCCCAGCATGCAGACCCATTTTCAAGAATAGGACTTACCAATGACGTTTAGGCTAAACTTTTTGTATTCCTATTTCCTTTTTTGAGAACGCGCATTACAAAGTGAAATGCTTTCCATGCTTTTGCGCTGTGTAATTTACTTGGTCCACCCAGTTTAAATCACTTCGTAAGATTATTCCCAAATATTTGCAACCGATCGCTTCCGGAATTTTTTGGTCACGAAGGGAGTAACCCAGTGGATTTTTAACCCGAGCTCTCGTAATCTTATTGCCTTACTTTTACCGGGATTTATATTCATCCCATTTTCTACCGCCCATTCCCCCAAGATGTCCAGATCCTTCTGCAACTTTTCTGTGTCGCTTTTATTTGTGATTTTCCTACAACTTATACAGTCGTCAGCGAACAGTCTAATACTCGATGTCCCTCCAAATATCATTTACGTACACTAGAAACAGGAGTGAGCCCAAAACGCTCCATTGTGGCACTTCTGAGGTTACTTTGGCTTCCTTGGATAGTTGCCCTCCTACTTTTACCGTTTGTGTACGACCTACAAGAAATTCCCTTACCCAAACGACTACCCTCGAATCCACGCCCGAGGCCGTCAGTTTCGTAAGCAGCCGATCACGAGGAACTAAATCGAAAATCTTATAAAAGTCTGTTATAATCGCATCTATGCTGACCCCCTGGTCCAAAGAGTCCGCTATGTCCTGGCACACTTTGATGATTTGACTTTCACATGAGTCATGCTGTCCGTCGTATAACCAATCATTCTTATCCCAGACTTGCCTCAAATACCCAGCTATAACGTGTTCCAGTTGCTTGCAGACCACAGAGGGTAAGCTTATGGGTCTATAGTTTGTGACTAGCGATCGATGACTCCCTTTGTAAATAGGAACAATCATGGCTTTTTTCCAGTCACTTGAGATGGTAACATTGTTTAATGATATTTATAGTAGTCTAGCTAGGTAAGGAGTCAGAATTTCACCAGGAACTCCGTCTGGCCCGACTGATTTGATTCTCCCGATTTTTCTAATTTTTTTCTAATACCTTTAGTGTTAATAATAAAGGTTTCCCCGAGTTGGTTAATTGTATTTTCGGGGTGTTCCGATCGCAGAAAAATACGGATGCGTAATGGGAATTAAGATTTTAATTTTTTTTAGTAGAACCCGTAATCGTTTCGTTGTGATCTTTGATCGCAGGAATAATTTCCCCATTTACTTTCCGCCTTCTCACATACTTGTAGAACTCAGACCAACTGTTGCCTTCGTTTCGTAGTATTGAACGCAAAAATGTTTCCTGTACAGTTTTTTGGCTTCCAGCAGTTCTTTAGATAGTCTTTTCAGTTCAACTTGATATCACTGTCCTAATTTTCTCTTGTTGTATACCTTTCTGACCTTTGTATACCTTTCTGACCTTTACCTTAAGACGTTTCACTTCCTTATTTTAATATTCAGGATCGGGATGTTTTCTCAGAATTTTATGTGGGACAAACCGATCGATACTCTCGAAGACTATTTACTTAAAACGTTTCCAAAATTCCTCCACGCAACTACCATTACTTGCCCATGATGCGAATTTACCCCTGATGAAACTTTGTAGACCTGGGACGTTTGTTTCATGGTGTACATGAACTAATCTTTCCATTTGATGCTTACGGCAATTTTCTCCCCATTCAACATCCAGTAGTACCTCGCAGTGATCACTGATCCCCTGAACTTTACTGCAAGAGATGAACGCACTTTCGGGCCGGACAAGGTAAACGTCAAAGAGAGCATCCCTTCGGTTCGAGCTATTTACTACCTGAGTGTAACCCTTTTACCATACCAGTCAGTTTAAAAATACCTGTGTTCCCCTAGATTTTTCTGCATGACCATTCCAATCCGCATACGGTAAGTTGAGATCACCTCCAATGATACTACACTTCGTACTTCTTCCCATATATCCGGTCCGGTCTACCAATTTTTCTAACAACCTCATGTCTTCGTTTGGAGCTCTGTAGATGCCTACAATTTCCCATGTAATTTTTGGGTCCCTACCCTATACTTCTACTGCTATCATCTCATATACCTCGTCAACCCATAGTTCGGTGCAAGTAATGTAATTTTTTACGTAAATAAACACTCCACCACCGCGAGTGTGTCTGTCTCTTCTGAAGGTTGTGTAATCAGCCCTAAAAACTTGCGCATTGCTAATTTCATTACTAAGCCATGACTCCGCCTATTACAACATCACGGTTATATGTGTCAAATCTAGAAAACATAAAGTCTTATTTAAATACTCCTACAGTTTACCTGCAGAAAAACCAATGGTTTATCCTCAATCATGGGCGCCACTGTCGCCGCTAAACATTCCTCCTTTGTTTTATTTTTAGTTTCCCTCCTCACTGGATTTGTCGTCATCGTATTAATTTCAGCCGCCTTCCAGGCCGACGTCGAATGTCAGTTACAAAGTTTAATTCACTGTTTCTTTCTGTAATGTATCGATCATGTTTCCACTGAATTACCGAGAACAGCCGTTTCTGTCAGATAACTGTATAAATAGCAAACCGTCAACATAACTGAGTTTTGGTGTTTATTAAAGCAACATGCTTCAACCCACGTGCGTCATCTTCAGGCTAATACTCGCAAAAACACCTACGGGCAGCACACATTGCTTTCTGTCAATAATGAGATCTCAATTTACAAATTCGTTCCATTATTGAGAACTGCGCTCTTCTGGGTATTACGCAGTGAGTAGTTCCATTATTTCATTAGGAGTTCATATTGTTGTTAAAATCTAATTAAAATGAAGTGGTGATGTGCTGGTGTAGACACTCGATATAGTTGATGGAAGACGTGAAGACGTTGTTATACTCCAGTCACGTTAATGATATGGCATTAACATTACTGGAGGAATTATATCACCTGTGCACAGGAATTATACTCCGAGACTGTAGTTACTTGACTATCATCGAGTTACACATCTGTTTCACCCTCATCCGTGAGTCCAATCGTCGGATCACTGTTTCCGCGTCAGAGGCTGGGGCTGCATCGTTGTAGAATGAGGTAGGTGAAAAATTTTGGAATCTTATGTGTTTTTCATCATCGTGGAAACCGATTTTTGAATGGCTATTATACATACGACGGGTTTCTTGGTTGTGTTTTTCAAACAATTTTGGATGTAGACATGCTGACTTCACTGTATCGAACGTCACTCATTTCAATTTTATTGCCACCAAGCGGGCAGCAGTGTTGGGAAATGCCAAATCAATCTGCAGTGTAGTTTTCGTTCTATATTGTTACATTATGGCCCGTACTTTACATGAAGTTCATTTAAAACTAATTTTGTTTTTTCATGTTATGAAAGATTGGTGCGTGGCATAAAATAACAATATATTATATACCGTAGAATCATTACACGTCTTACATTGTAGATATTTTTATATGCCAACTATTTAGACAAGTACAGGAAAAAAGTTTTCAGATTCTTATCCATTGTGTAATCTTATCGTTTTTCGAGTCAGCATATCAGGGTTATATATTACTATCTTTTCATCAGGGGGAAGGGGGGGGATTATAGTAACAGAAAATGCATACAAACTCTCTTAGGAATCCTGTGTTTGTAATATCTGATTCTGACGTTCGGATGTGCAGTAGGAAGTGGTTCATGGAGAGTATAATGAATTGGGATTTTTATGTAAGATTCATGTCAAACCATCTTACTGCACGTAAAAAAAAAACAGATGTGTTTTCCAGTAGCTGGAAATGTGACTGTGTATTCTTCATTGGTAGACATTATGTAATGGCCTGAACAAAGTGGCCCTTGTCCCCCTTTCTGAGGATGGAGACAGCCCTAATCTCCAAAATGTTGTTTTCTGAGAATGTGTTGTGAACATCAATGGACAGTCAAGTTTGAGTGCCATATTAATATTAACAATAACATACTTTTGTTATTAAATTTCAAAATTATGTAATATATTTTTTTCCTGTGTGGAACCGTCGTTCAACGCAGGCCATGGCCTCCTCATTCTTGAAGTTTCTAGATCACACACATTGACACACCTCAGTTGGTAGGACTCCTCTGGATGAGTGATCAGCTTGTTGCAGAGACCTCTACCTTACAGCACACAACACAAGAACATTCATTCCCCTGGTGGGATTCGAACCCACATTCTTAGTAGGTGAGTGGCCGCAGACCTACGCCTTAGACCACATGGCCACTGGGACGGGCATATTTTATATATATATATATATATATATATATATATATATATATAGTTAGATGTACTGTGTACATTTATATATTGATTTTGTGATTGGCACTTCGTAGGTCATTACACACAAAATTAATTCCAATGCAGGCATTGAATGAGGATCCACCTAATTTTAGGTGCATTTGCATCCCTGCAGAATGCCTGTTAAAACTGCATTGTTTGTCCTTGAGTGAAAACTAAAGCACTGCTAAATGGATTTTTATGAGATAATGGTACTGGCGAATGTTAAAAGAAATTGAACCATTTGATAATCATTTTTATTTTTTGACTTTAATGCTTGCTTTACATGTAGATCTAAATATTTTTCAGGCATGAGTGTGTATGCTAATTCCTGCCACTCTTAATTGTAGCTCTGTTGCCTGGATATGGGGAACCTGCAGCATCATACTTGTGGAGGAGCAACACAATTAATTACACTACGCATACATTTCCTGTTTTTTTTTATTTGGGCACATTTTATTGTTTTGCAGTGGCTGCTGAAAGTGGTGTTCTACAAGATTGAGACACATTTTCTATTGATGTAAGTTATATTCCCTCTGATTTATACAGTAACATCACTTTTGATGGCTAGGGATTTTTGCTAATCATTTGGATAATGGGAATTGTTTGTCTTGCAGTGAGTGCTGCTGTTTGCTAGAAGTATGTACAAGTAATTGTTCCAAAATATTGTTCACAGAACCTTCCAGTTTCTGTTTGCACTGGACCAAATTTTGTGTTACATTTTGTATCTGCCAGGGTGTATTCTATCTTTTGTGGCTACCCATGTGGTATTTCAAAGATTCAGAAGTGATAAAGAACACCCTCATAAATGTTGCAGTAACTCCATCTTAATGTCACTGAATTAAGGAGATGAAAATATTATTTTTGATAATACTTTATTAAATCTGTGGTACTTCAGGATGAGTGGATGTTTTGAAAGGTGGTTATAGGTGACACTGTTTTCTCATTGGTAATTTGAAAGTTATGTCAAATGAATGTCTGTTTTAGTAGCATCAGTGAAAGAACTGCTCAGTAGTGTGTATTCTATCATTCAGAGAATGGGTAAAGAAGATCCACCTCTGGAACCTGAAACTATCCTTGGTCCAACTATCAAAGAAGAATATGTGGTGAGTAGTAAGATTTAAATTTTTTAACACTGCATTACCATATAGTTTCTTAGATTGTTACAAACACTACAGAAGAAAATTCTGCCTCATTTGTCACCCTATGAATGTTTATTTACTTTTCATTTCTGTGTCTGTTCCTGTTCATCCTCTTTGGATGTGTCCTTTTACCTGTCAGGAGCACTGAAGCAGAGGTTTATTCTAACATCCCTTATGCACTTGCTGAGCTGAAAGGGAATATCCTATTAGATATTGCAGTCACTGGAGAGAGAGAACTCAGCATTGGAAACTGCCTGTGACATGCTTTGCTGTGTGTAGATGGTGGGGGAGGGCATTTCCAGTATCTATAAGTGAATGGTATGGGGTACTTGTATTTGCACATTCTGTGCACTGAATGAACATTGAGGCCAATGCTGTGTGTAGAATAGCAAAGTGCATATGCCATTAGTTTTCACTTTTCTTTCACTTGTTTCTGCCAGTGCCATAGAGTTGTTTACATACTGCTGTTAAGCAATTCACATTTCAGCACCATTGTTTAATGTAGTCATATATGAGACTTTGATTTCCTCCGTCACTTGAATGGCATGGATGGATGAATACATGAACTCAGTAGCAAGGCAGAACTGTTGCAGTAATTATTCTGTGCTAGATTCAGAATCTCTGATTATGTCTAATTAACTGAATTGAGCATGGTCTTTTAAGAGCTATTGATAATTCCTCAGTCAAATTCATTGCATTTTATGGTACCTGAAGTTTCATTACAATGTTCACAAGAGCCCACCACTTGCCCCTGTTCTGAGTCAGATGTATCCAGTCCATGCCCACCCATCCCATTCTTTGAGATCCATTCTAATATTATCATCTTGGTTCTCTGTGAAATCTCCTTTATGTTCCTCAACCATAAACCCTTGTATGCATTTCTCTTCTCCCTAATATCTACCAGATGCCCTGGCCATGTTATCATCATTTGAACAGCTGAATGGTATTAGATGAAGACTACAAATGATGCACATGCCCCAGCAAAGGATAAAAATGATGACTGAAGGGACAGTTGCTGTGAACATGCCATTAGGTAGGTCCAAACAAACCATGTGACATATCTGCTTCTGATTTATGCTGATGATGCTAATTTATTGGGTGAAAGCATATGTACTGTAAAGAAAAATGCAGAAGCTTTATTAGTCACTAGTAAGGAGACTGGTTTAGAACATGGGCGTACAACCTTTTATGGCACCATTATTGTGGGCTGGTGTGCGGGCCGCACGTGGAAAAATAACATAAAATGGTATTGCTAACCACCTAAATTACTGTGTACTTTTTATAATATACATACTATTCACAAATGTGGCTGCAGGTTGCACAATAAAACCTGGCAGGCTGTTGGTTGGATATCTGTGGTCTAGAAATAAATGCTGAGAAAAGTGGGTAGTACCATTATGCCTCATGAACAGAATGCAACACCACATCAAAACATAAAGACAAGTAAAGGTAAAGTGTGGTAAAGTTCAGATATTTGAGAACAGCCATAACAAATCAAAATTACATTCATGAAAAAAATTATGAATAGACTGAACTCAGAAAATGCCTACTACTGCTACATTCAGCATCTTTTGTCTTCCCATTTGTTATCCAAAACTAGTAGGGTGGTATCCGGGCTGCCAGCAGCCTGGATACCAGTCTAGTTGAACCGTACCCTAACTCCAACACACAGCAATCCAAGAACAATACAGCCAACGTGGTAGTTCAACAACATAGTCGCAAACTCCTGAAGATGGACATATTAATGCCCGAAACATGTTGAGTATCTAAGAATAAAGTAAATATAACAAGTGACATCTAGTTGGTTTTTTATTCTTCAACTACCACAATTTTTATTATCTTTTCATCCACTTAGCAGTTTTATTGTATTAGTTACCTCTGCTTGGTGTCCAAAATAATAACCGCTTTTTCTGTGCTGATGGTTACTCTTCTGCAACAGAACTTGTTGACTGTTGTATGCTATCAGGATTGTTCCACATGGAAGCAGCGGCATCCTTGATTCTCCACAAGAATTTGTCTCTGGTTTTTTATTTCTGTTCATAATCAAACTCATTTATGCCCAGAGGAAAAGGTGTAGAAGAGTGAGGAGTGCATCTGTGTAGTGTACCATGACCATTCCACTGATATACACAGCATTGATTCGAGTGTTCTAGTGTTCTGTTGGTGATAAAATTAGGTGGAGGACCATTGTGTTGTGGCTAAATGTTTAATCTGGCCTTGTAAGGAACTTCTTACAACAGAACTGGTAACTTATCCAATAGTCCAATCACATGGGAGCCAGCAGCCTTTATAATTCCTGAATGGTTGTAAGTTGGGTAACTAATAATAATAAGATAGCTATGTGGCTGTTAAGATACAAGAAAATGAAATTGTTATTTATGTGTTATACCAGATTTCAGAAATGTCTCAATAACACCTGGGAATCAGACCCATTTTATATATTTTTCATTGAAAATAACCAGGTGATTCCTTCATGGAGGTGGCAGAAATCTTGTATAAGATGCTGTCAGTGTAGAAATTGTTTCATCCACTGAAAATAAGTCAAACAGTGAATTTTTTAAATGATGGATAAGGACACTTTTGAATTCATCTCACTTAAAATGCTTCACAACACAGGATAGGACAAGTTTTGAAACATCAGCGAATGACCAAGTCAAATTCCTTTTTCTTAAAAAGTGGAATGTGCTAGTTCTACGTCTTGTAACATTAGTATGTGTTGTTTGTTTTTAAACAAAGGAATATGTGAAGGAAGAAGAGTTGGAAGATGAAGCATACGTTGAACAGGAGCCAGAAGTGATGGTAAAGGTGGAAACAGAGGATAACATTATATCTAAGGAGCATGTAGAACCCCTAAACCAGGAATATCTGTTGGAACATCCCAGGTAATAAGATCAGCATCATCGTCAACTTCAGTAATTCAGCATTTTGGCCTTTTCTGTTTTCATTGGAAACCAGTAAGATAGTTAAGTCCATTCTACACTGCAGCACAGTTAGGATATGCAGGTATTTAGTCTCTGTTATAAGGGAATTTTGCATATACAGTTAAACCCCGGTTCACGAACTTAATTCGTTCCTGAAGGTCATTCGTAAACCGAAACTGTTTTCCCCATAGGAATTAATGTAAAATGGATTATCCATTCCTGAACTCCAGATGATTGCTTATTTAAACTTTTACGACAGTACTTTGTGCACAAGTTCTTAACACAAAATCATTGGAAACCATTAAATCTATCAAAAAAAATATAAACACAACACTAAGCAGATCAAATATAGACAAAAGCTTAATTTAGTTTTGCCATACCTGTATGGAGGAGAGTTGACGGCGTAAGTGGAAGGTGGTGAGGAAGTGAAATGTTATTGTTTGGAAGGGGATTCTTTTTCTTCTTTCTGTCTCTTGCACCACTCGACTGTGCTTCAGACCCACTGGGCCTCTGTCTCACTAAAAAGTTGTCCAGTGTGATTTGTTTTTGTCTACGTTTTGATGGCTTGCATGTTCGTAACTCGAGACACAGTACGTCATCCGAGACGCTTTGTGTTCGTAAACTGAATTGTTCATGATCCGAGGCGTTCGTGAACCGAGGTTTGACTGTATATGTATATCTGTTTCATTTAATATTATACCACATAAAAAAAAAGAAAGCAGTGACTGTTTAGACTGAAATGCAAGTAAATTTGCCATTGGTGTTAAGGCTGTTATAATGGTTATGAAGGTTATCAATGTTCCTATTGTTAAAGTAGGTATCAAGGTTACAGCTTTATTTCTGCTTAGTGTGATTATCGTATTTCTTGAAATGAATGTGTGAAGAGAGTGGAAATAATTTTTTACATTGCCCCCCCCCCCCCAAAACAGATACATAGAATGGCCATAACTCTTTTTCCTACAGATTGAAATTGGGAGTGGGCAGAGGTACTTGAGTGAACTATAGAGCAGTCTGTAATAGGAATATTATCAATATGTATCAGTTATTTGTACAGCCTTTCCTGTTTTTTGAATTACAGGTATCGATATAAAATTACTTATTTTATGTAAAAATAACAGAAAATAAAGTTGTCATTGATTTGAGTCATTTTTTTTAATCTACTGCTCTATTAAAATGTGAACATGTAGCTTCACTATACTGTTGTTACACACAGGCATATTATATGGTGTGCATTTTCTCTGCGTTTTAGCAACTGCATTGCATGTGAGCATGATCAATTATAAATGTGTTACTAAGATACAGAAAAAATGTACAGAGCAGTGTGTGGTGTGTAGAACAAAGAGAGAGACCCTTTTTTAAGCATGTGATTTTAACAGTGCTGTCAGATTCTGAGAGCTAGGTTGCAGTGGTGCCTAATATTTGTGGAGCTGCAGTTGGGAACTTGCTTCGTGTGTTCCTTGTGGTGGCTGGAATTTTAGGATGCCTCCTTTATTTTTGGAAAATGTATGAATCCCTGGTGTGAAGAATTGATGGAATGATCCTGGCAGGAAAACTGATGTACTGAGAGAGAAACCTGTTCCAATGCCACTGTGTTCACCACAATTTACAGATGGACTGGCATGGGATTGAACTTGGACACATTTCAAATGTTTGAATCTTCAGTTTTTTCTTGAGAATAATTACAGTTTTAACATCTAGAGATTGTTAACAGTGAATGTGCCAGAAATGTTCCACCCAGCAGACATTCCTATCTTGATTGGGGTACTGTCAGCATGCTGTTTCCATTTTTGTGTATTTTCTCTATGTGCTGTTCTTTTTGGAATCTGTTCACTAAAATTTTTTGTTCTTTGGTTTGTCTTCTCTTATCACTTATTACTCATGATTACCTGGCATCAGATTTTGAGTGTTATAAATTTATATTGTATGACCATAAGTTAATGATGGTTTGTGCTTGAATTCCTGTGAGATGTCCTGGGTTCAAAACTTTGCTTGAAGTCTGACCATCCTGACTGAGGTGTTTCATGTGTTTTGTCATTCCTCTGGTGAATTGTACAGTGGGCCATGATGTGTGTCCTTTAGTGTTCTGTATTGTGAATTTTTTCAGTGTTTAATTTGTTTCTTCTGTGAGGTGTGTGCGCGTGCGCACTTAACTTCTTTGTATAAAAGAATAATTACTACACAAAATAAATATTTTGTAACACAAATCTCACTACAAAAAATATGCAGTCACTCCTAAAAACATAATATTTACCTTTCTGCAAAGTATAAACAAACTTTTCATTTTTATTGTTTATACTTTGCAGAAAGGTAAATATTATGTTTTTAGGAGTGTCTGCATATTTTTTTGTAGTGAGATTTGTGTTATAAATTATTTATTTTGTGTAGTAATTATTCTTTTTTACAAAGAAGTTAAGTAATGTTGTATGAAGTCAGAAGTTTAGAATGTGTGGCAAAGTTAGAAAATTTAAGTGTGTATTGTGTCTGTTAAAAGATAGTGTTTCATTTGGAGAACATGAACTGATAACCACGTTCTGCTACATGGATTTATGAACAGTGTACTGTATTTCTCAGTATATGAGACAGTAATGTTGTAGGAAGAAGAAATTAGGAAATTTTTTACAAGAAGATCCCTGTACGCAATGTACCGAAATTTTTAGAGTGGGGGACATTTTATATGCTGGGAAGTGTGGTAGGTATTTTATAATTACTGTTTATAAATATTGACTTGTTTTTCTTTCAGCGACAATGGAGAATCTACTCAGATATCAGCTGTTCAGTATGTTCAAACCAACACTGTGAGTGGTAGTATTCACACTATCCCAATATATCATTGTAAAATCTGCAGAATTGGTTTTACTGAGTCTAAATTGTTCAACAAACATTGCCGCAGTGAACATGGGCAGACTAAGGTTATACACAAATTTAACTGTGCATTTTGTGGCAAGAATTTTAGTGAAGAACAGAAGCTGCGTAAACACCTGCGGGCGCACACAGGAGAGAAACCATTCACCTGTGAGCTTTGTCAGAAGCACTTTGCGCAGAATGAAAACCTGCAGGTAAGCAGATTATTGGGTGCATGTTTTATTGGTTTATGATATTTGGACCATAAAAATTCATGTGTGTGTGTGTGTAATATTATGTGAAACTTTCATGGTGACTAAATGCAAGTCTTGTCAGGCCATCAGCCACGTCAGGTGGTTGAAACTTACATGTTGAGACCTATCATGATCTCTGTGTTATCAGGGGTATGACTGGATTCCTAGAATGACCCATATGTAGGGTGTGGCTATTAAATGAGACTGAATATGCAGGTCCTGACTGACTGTTGATCACCAAAGTAAATATATAGTAAGTATGGCTGAACCTTCCTCCAGTCATGTGGCAAACTGTGTTCTGTTACATTGACATGGTGTAAGTAGATTAATTTTTTTGTAACTGATCACACTTGATAATAAATTGAGCAATGGGTAGATGGGGAGGTTTCTTATAAAATTGAAAGAACTGCTATTGAATCCTTCAGTTTCTTATGTGAGGCAAATGGAGAAGGTGCTATGTTAAGAGCTTACATTTTTAAATGGTACAAGGTTTTCAGACAGAAGACTGTGAACTCCCTGGCTGTCCACACAGCTGATCAGAATGATAGCAAATTAACTGAAAATGGTCAAAGACATTTTTTAACAAATTTTTAACAACAAATCTTAACATGAAGACAGCTTGTGTGAAAATGGATTCAAGGAATCTGTTTGAAGATCAAAGAAGTTGGAAAGAAAGTACATATGTTCTGCAACTTTTGGAGAAAATGAAATATGCAGATTTTTTGAGCTTTGTGGTCGCCTACAACCAAACGTGGCTTTATCATTGTGACCCAACAACAAAGCATCAGTCCATGCAGTTGGCAAACTCAGTCTCTGAGAATAAAGAAAGCTGGAATGTGAAGATCAAAAAGTAATACCATGATTCTGGTTTTCTTCAATGACAGATGAATGATCATGGTTGAATTTTTACCACCAAATCAACCAGTGAACCATGAATTTTAGGTTCAGGTTTTATAGAATTACAGAAAGTATCTGAAAAAGAAACTGGATTTGTAAAGGCATGGTTTGATTTTTCTCTAGGACAACACAACAGTATACATAGCAGTTTTGGGCTGCCTGTTCTTAGCTTAAAAACAAACACTACTTGAACGTGCTCTGCATTCACCAGACCTTTCCCCACACAACTCCTTGTTTTTCCAGAGTTGAAATGTTTGCTCAGAGGAACCTGTTTTTGGTCGGTTGAACACCATAATAAAGTGACAGAGTTGCATTAAGGTCACAGAATGATATAAGGGCATGCTTCAACACCTGCTAGCCTTGTGAGGACTTGTGCTTTCTGCTCAGCATTACTTTGAAGGGGATAACATGCACATACAGTGTTTTCATTAATAAAGTACCTTTCTTAAACTAATCTTGTTTTCGTTAGCTATACCTACTATGTGCCAGCCTGCAACTGGTACTTGTGGCTGGTGATTCGCCAATTGGGGCAGGTGTATGTGTGTGTGTTTGTTTATATACACATGCATGTAGGGGGGAATATATTCTGGGATTCTGATTATACCCCAGATGATGGAGATGTTAATAAGCAGTACTATACACTGTCAGAACAGCTTTTTATACAAAGTTGTGTTGGGAATGTGTAGTATTGTTTATCATTACAGATAAAACAACAGAATGCCAAATATCAAAATGATGGAGATGTTGGTGGTCTCTAAAACACCAATTTCTTTCAGGTGCTTTGACACTGGTAATAGTGCAGGGAGTCCTCAGTGGCTCATGGATTGTGCTTTTGTTTACCAATACCAGTCAATGGTGTGAACTCAATTTGCATTTGCAACAACATTCAGAACAGTTGCTGACATATCTACTTTAGGCTTCGTCTTGCAAGCCTACATCTAGCTTGCACACTTTTTTTCACGATTCTTGTTTGTGTGTCCCATGTGGCAGGCACTGGCCAGTAGTATAGTGACATTACAGAGGGTGTACATTCTGCTCCTGCTGGAGTGTAATGCCTGAAAATTTCATATAAGTGGTATAAAGAGGCAAAGAAAATGTGACATATTCCAAAGACAGCCTAAAAATGTTCAGAAATTGGGGCCACTGTTATTGCAAACTTGGTGTCAACATCTGTAATATTGCTAATTGTTGCTTTCTACCATAGTGTCCATTTTAAGCATTTGTATGTAACACTGTGACACAATTCAGACCCATTTGTGTGTGTTTGTCTGTGCAAGTGATAAGGAATTGCTTGCACACTGGACACTGGCATGTTGTGCATAGCCTTAGGTGCTGCATGAACAGATTGAAGTTATTGCCTTACCAGCTGTAAGACTGGAATTGGTCATTACTTTCATGTGTCACCCATGTGGCAGTGTTAGGATGAAACATAATGGTGACAAGGAGTGAAACCTCATTTTTTTAGATTCATATATTGTCAGAGATGAGCTTCATAATGTACAACTGAAAGCACAAAATTTGTTACTCTCTGCAACCTGCTGGAGCCATGAGGATTGCTTATATCTCAGAAAATTGCCTGTCTGCTAACTCCCTTCTTCGGTTGCATGTACCTGTGTGACTGTATTCTTGGCAAATAGTATCAGGCTCAATTATCGTTCCTGCATCACTGACAGTTGCTTGACGTGTTGAAGGTTATTAGCAGTTGCACAAAAAAATTCATAAAATGAGTGGACCTCCTGACGCAGTGGAAGGCTCCTTTATATTATTCATTAAATCTGCTTTCCAGTGTGCTTCATGTAATTGAATGTGAGAGTAGAATTTGGTTTTGAAAGTATGTTTGTGTTCTTAAATTTTCATGTAAGTAGAATATCGTGGTCTCTATTAATTGATATAAAAGTGATAAATAAATTAATATTTGAGCTTCAAGTAGCATTCATGTTTCAAAAACCTTTGCTTTTATACATTTTTGTTCCCTAGTAAGGAAGTATAGACAAAATTAAGTAAGTGTACACAGTCGGAAGTAGCACTTGCCATGTAGGGGACTACCCAGTACTCCCCTAGGCCACTGTTTCGACACTTACAGTATGGAATTCCAGTTTGATTTTTCATTGAGAAACTTGCTTGTTGCTGTCATTGTATATGCTGTCTGATTCGGTTTTTGTGTGTGTATCGTGTTTGAGGTTCATATGCGTGGTCACAGAGGGGAAAGGCCTTACACTTGTGACGCCTGTTCACGAAGTTTTACAACGAGGTCAGCGTTAGTAACACATTACCGCACACACTCGGGAGAGAGGCCATACCAGTGTCCAGAGTGTGGCAAGGCTTTCACAACAAGCAGCTACCTTCTTGTGCATCGTCGCAGTCATTCCGATGAGAAACCCTTCCAATGTGAGCTTTGTGAGAAGTACTTTAAGACGCGTCAATTAGTGAAGAAGCATCAGGTGTCTCATACTGATCGCAAGTTTGAATGTCTGGAATGCAAAAAGACTTTCAAACAGAAGAAGTCATATAAACTTCATATCAAAATAGGATGCCGTGTTGATAAGGAATTCAGGTGGGTTAATATCTTGATTGAATAAGATTATGGTGTCCGTGGTTTCAGCACAGATTTTGATAGTAGTCTTCTGGGTGAAGACACCGTATTTATAGTTGATTACCATCACTGCCCTGCCATGGCTTAGGCTGTTAGTTGTTCGTTTCTTACTATGGAGGCCTATGTTGGTTCCCAGGCCATTCCATGTGAGATTTGTTGTGAACAGAGAGGTTTTCTGCCAAATAGTTTTGTTTTCTATCAGTACCATTTTACCAGCACTCCATACTCATTTGTCATTCACTTCCAGTGCTGTTTAATGGTAGCAGATGAGAGTGCTGTTACATAAAATCCAACATTTTAGAGGAACCTGCTGTCACTGTTTTCACTTATACCCTGAAAACTAAGGTACCGGGTTTTCTAATGTCAGTAGTTACCTGAGTGACTGTGCTGTGTCATAACTCTGAAGATCACAGTCTGATAATTTCACTGTTCAGAGACTATAACCTTTTGTGTTACTTGTTCTCGAATTGATTTGGGATCGTAACTTTCTGTAGAGCAGCACAACGCACTGTTCGTTTTTATTTTGTTGAATGTTACTCTGTATATTAGCTATTCTTCATGTGTTGGATATGAGGTTCTGATGGCACTGAATGTAACAATTAGTGACCTCTGGGAAGTGGTGCCATGTAGTCTACTAGAAAGGTACGTGCTCACATGTTGTATTTCCATAACTGTTTAACATATTTTGACAGTCTATGTTGAAAATTGCTGTACTAATTTAATGTAGATTCACATGCTTCACATGCAACTGAAGTCATATGACATAAATTTTCTTAGAGACAGCCAGTCATAAAGAAAATTGGTATGTGACTGAAAATGTACATTTTATTAAGATAATGTTTAACTAAACCATATCTCAGTATGGTGAATATTTTATGACATGCGTGATAAAGGTAAAGCAGTCCCATTACAGGCCTGGACAGGCCCAGAGGGTTCCAGGAAGTTAAGGCGGCTCCCAGATTTTGTGACAATGGCACAGGATGGTGGTAGGTTGTCAGCCTTACGCACCGGCCAACTTTACCCCCAGGAAATACTCCAGGTACTCATTTCTGTAAGAGGCTGAGTCAACCCCAGGGCCATAGTGCGATCTGAAGGATTTTATGTCAGTGAAAAATCCACTGACACCAGCTGGGATCGAACCAGTGACCTTCCGATATGTAGCACAGCACCTTAACCATTGTGCTACCGTGGTCCCCCGACATGCATGGACAAATGGATTCTAACTCTTGTGTCCCTGCTGCAGTTGGCTTGTAACAGTAAATCTGTCTTCACTACGTAAATAAATCTTAAAGAACAGTGAGGTGTACAACTTCTCAAGGAATATGAGGGGAACCCCAAAATTTCCCGGAATTGTTAAAAAATTTTACAAGTTTGATACTTTAGTCCCCTTCAAAGTACTCCCCCTGTGACTGGATGCAGTGATCCCAGCACTAAAATCTTCAGTGTCAAGGACTGCCAGCAATTCTCATTGAACCTATGCAATGTCAGCAAACATCTCTCATTCAAATCCCGATTCATTCCTGAGAACAAAAAAAACGCAAGGAGCAAAGTCGAACATGTAGGGGGGATAAGACCCATCCACCATTCTGTTTTTAGCCAAAAGAGGAGGCATTTTGCTGATATTGCAGAGGTTCAGCAAGAATTGCTGGCAGCCCTTGACAACATTTCCATTGAAGATTTTAGACAATGTTTCCAGCAGTGGCACTGGGATCGTTGCACCCAGTCACAGAGGGAGTACTTTGAAGATGACTAAAGTTTCAAGCTTGTACATACATTTTAAATAATTTTTGTTAACAATTCCAGGAATTTTTGGGTCCCCCCTAATACATTTTAAAGCTATGTGTACTGCATCAGACTACAGCCTTCCAAGTCATTTAAAAAGACAGTATTGTGAACACAGTCGATGAAAGGTATTTAATTCAAATAGTTCTTTATGTCTTATTGTTTATTGTTTAACATACCAATTTTATTATGTAAGGCCCCAGTATGTCATCCCCTTTGCCATTCAGTTCAATAGCGTGTGGCTACTTTGTGCAACAAGCATATTGGCATTTGTTAGTTCTGCAGCACAACAAAATTTCTGTGCTGTGCGTAGAGCAGCCCATATGTTAATATTTGTAAGTACATTAATTTGCATGTTATTACCTTTCCTTCCTAATGCCTCCATCATATTTGCATTGTGCAGTAACACATTGTTAATTTAAAATGCTTGGGACTGGAAAATTAGGCTTCAAGTTATGCAGTTCTGAATTATTCAATTTTTTCAGCACACAATTGTCTGCTTTATGGTAGGTTGTCTGAATTTTTGTAAACTATGGTTTGTTTACTTAATTGAATAACAAAAGATCCCTTCTTGTATTTAGTCTGTAAACACATACTAAATGCAAGCCAGCAAACAATAATTCACATTTGTTAAACTTTGGTCTTGATTTTTTGTTTCTTCTTACAATAAGACTTGATTGGCCTTTGTTCGAAGGTTTCCTAGAAAAGGGATAAATGTTTATTTGAATTACATGTATAGTACTTAATATACCAACTTGTTGCACGATGTTTTCATTTATCAATTATCGCTCCACATGCTTCGGCCCTAGTTCTTGGCCATCTTTAGGGAGCTCGTGATTTTTTCAATCTGTGCACCTTATGTTTCAGCTTACTTGGTGTCAGTTTACATATATGATTAAAATTAAAACTAAAATATTAAAATCAGTTTTTTCAATATAAAATTGGTGTCTAAAACTAAAAAACTAAACTCCGTGGCTTTAGTCCGTGAGCGAGCCATACCGACAGAGCGGCCGCCGCCGGTAGGCGAAGTTAGTGCCAACTTTTGCGGATAGAGGGGTGTCACGTGGTTAGCGCAACGGGTCCCCACGGCCGTTAATCTCTGTTTTCTG
>Ga0123357_10002688_pt1 | contig 20027 bp, 15 predicted proteins | sample TergutEmb28metaG_FD_89873 | JGI IMG/M metagenome (GOLD analysis project Ga0123357, IMG submission 89873) | Embiratermes neotenicus P4 segment gut microbial communities from Petit-Saut dam, French Guiana - Emb289 P4 | ecosystem: Host-associated > Arthropoda: Insects > Digestive system > Gut ...
GAATGGCGAATGTTTGCAATACGCTGTTCCTGCCGGTTGGTGGTTTGGAGCATCCCCAGCGGAAGGTACAGAATGGTCGCTTGTTTCTTGCACGGTAGCTCCGGGATTTGATTTTGCTGATTTTGAAATGGCGGACAGAAAGGATTTAATTACTCAATTTCCGCATTTGGAAGCATTCATCAGAGAATTCTCATTATAAACAAATGTCTTAAACATATCGCAGTAAATAGTAAATGGTAAATGGTAAATGGTAAAATGGTAAAATGTTCATTCAATAAGCGCCAACTGCATTTCAAACAGCCGGCGCAAACATCCCGTGGAGCATATTCCATTCGCGATGTTTGGTATGTAAAAATACAATCCGTTGAACAGCCCGAACGCTTGGGAATCGGAGAATGCGCTCCCCTACCCGATTTAAGTTGCGACGCTTTGCCGGATTACGAGCAAATCCTCGCCGACGCTTGCCGCCATTTGGAACAGGAAGATCGATTGGATACCGAACGTTTGCGCCCCTACCCTTCCATTTTATTTGGACTGGAAACTGCAGTCCGCCATTTTGAAGCCGGAAGCTATGCGCTTTGGGATACTCCATTTTCGCGGGGAGAAGCCGGCATTCCGATCAACGGTCTTATCTGGATGAGCGATTATGAAAATATGCTGAAACAGATTGAAACCAAACTATCCGCAGGCTTCCGGTGCATCAAACTGAAAATCGGCGCTATCGGTTTTGAAGAAGAATGGACGTTGCTCCGTTTTATTCGCAGTCATTTTCCAGCAAAAGACCTTGAGCTTCGCGTGGATGCCAACGGCGCTTTCTCTCCGGATGATGCGCAGGACAAATTAAACCGGTTGGCTGAGTTGGATATTCATTCTATCGAACAGCCGATTCGCGCCGGTCAATGGGAAGCGATGGCGCAATTAATCGCCGTGTCATCGTTGCCGGTTGCATTGGACGAAGAATTAATCGGCGTTCATTCTTTAGAAGAAAAACGGAAGCTGCTGACTGCCATCCGTCCCCGTTACATAATCCTTAAACCGTCGTTGCATGGCGGTTTTTTCGGTTGCGACGAATGGATTGAAGAAGCCGGAAAACTCGGAATCGGCTGGTGGATGACTTCGGCGTTGGAATCCAATATCGGATTGAATGCCATTGCGCAACGATGCGCTACATTCAACAATCCCCTGCCCCAGGGCTTGGGAACCGGTCAGCTTTTTACCGACAATATTCATTTACCGCTTTTCGTCCGAAAAGATTGTTTGTGGTATGACCCTGAATAAAGAATTACAGCCTTTTCTATCGGAATGGTTCAACGAATCGCCGGTGATGACGATTCAAACTTCGGGTTCTACGGGAACGCCCAAATCCATTGTAGTCAGCAAGGAGAAGATGATTCGGAGCGCGCGGTTGACGTGTTCTTTCCTGAAACTGAACAAAGGAGACAAATCGCTGTTATGTCTTCCTTTGCAGTATATTTCCGGACAAATGATGGTTGTTCGGGCGCTGACTTTCGAGCTGGATTTGATTGTCCGCAATCCGTCGGGCAATCCATTGTCGGATGTGGACGCGCCTTTGCGCTTCGCCGCCATGACGCCGATGCAGGTATATAATTCGCTTCAAGTCGCGGAAGAAAAAGAGCGGTTGATGCAAGTTGAGAATCTCATCATCGGGGGCGGAGCGATTGACCCTGAACTTAGCCGGACGTTGAAAACCTTTCCAAATGCCGTTTATTCAACTTATGGTATGACGGAAACGCTTTCGCATATTGCGCTCCGCCGGTTGAGCGGAACAGAAGCTTCAGATTATTATACGCCTTTCCCATCGGTAAAACTTTCGCTTTCTCCGGAGAATACGTTAATTATTGAAGCATTTCAAGTTGCCGATGAAATTATATATACCAACGATGTTGCCGAATTGCTTCCCGACGGACAATTCCGCATTCTCGGACGCACGGACAATATCATCAATAGCGGCGGCGTCAAGATACAGGCGGAAGAAGTTGAAGAAGCGCTCCGTTCCGTTATTCACGGAAGTTTTGCCATAACTTCCGTCCCGCATCCGAAATTCGGGGAAGCGGTAGTGTTGCTGATAGCTCAAGATCTAACCGTTTCTTCCGGCGAAATCAACACCCTCTTACCTGCTTTCCAACGACCGAAGTATATACTGAAAACCGATGCGATTCCGCTTACGCCAACAGGGAAAATCGATCGGAAAGCTTGCAGGAAATTAGTTGAGAGTTGAGAGTTGAGAGTTGAGAGTTGAGAGTTTTCATCAGCAAAAATTCATGATTCACAATTCTTTTATAAAACAGACGAGACAATAATTGCCTCCAAAAATAATTTTTTTATAATATTATTGCCCCCGATAATAATAAAAATACTACTTTTGCGCCTGATTTCAGTTATTTATTAATGAAAAACGATCGCTCAAATACCCATTTATATGCTCCGACGTTTCGAGCAATGGGGATTATTATAGCTATTGGTATTGTTTACGGCGATATCGGAACTTCTCCTCTCTACGTGATGAAAGCCGTGCTAAATGCTCTTCCTCACAATCATCCCGACTACATCATCGGAGCCGTTTCTTGCGTAATCTGGACATTGACTCTGCAAACGTCCATCAAATATGTGCTGATCACGCTTCGAGCCGATAACAAAGGCGAAGGTGGAATTCTCTCGTTGTTTGCACTTATCCGTAAAAAATACCGCTGGGCTTATATTATTGCAGCCGTCGGCGCCGCAACCCTGCTTGCCGATGGAGTGATTACCCCTTCTATTACGGTGGTTTCAGCCATCGAAGGGCTGCAAAGCGTTTATACTTCCACTCCGGTGGTCGGCGTAGCTATCGGAGTTATCCTTGTGTTGTTTGCTTTACAATCTTTTGGAACGGCTTCGTTGGGACGGTATTTCGGAACAATTATGCTGGGGTGGTTTATCATGCTGGGAGCCTTTGGATTAAGCAATTTTTTAGAATACCTGCCGATTGCAAAAGCTTTCAATCCCATCAACGCTATCCTGTTCCTAAAATCGTCGCCGCAAATATTGGTTATACTTGGAGCCATTTTTCTCTGTACAACGGGGGCTGAAGCGCTGTATTCCGACTTGGGACACTGCGGATTACATAATATTCAGGTTTCCTGGGTTTTTGTAAAGATAACTTTGATTTTGAATTATTTAGGACAAGGCGCTTGGGCAATCGCTCATCCCGACAGGATTATACCCGACATCAATCCTTTCTTTGAAATCATCCCATCGTGGTTTTCGCTGCCGGGAGTGATAATGGCTACTTTTGCCGCCATCATCGCCAGCCAGGCATTGATCAGCGGATCGTTCACGGTCATCACCGAAGCTATTTCGTTAGGTCTGTGGCCTAACATCAATATCAAATATCCGACCGAGTTAAAGGGACAAATGTTTATACCGGGCATCAACTATGTGTTGATGGTTCTCTGTGTCATGATCATTTATGTATTTAAATCTTCTACCAACATGGAGGCTGCCTACGGGCTTTCGATTTCCATCACCATGCTGATGACTACGCTTCTTTTGTTTTTATACATGAAGGTAAAAAAAGTGAAATTGTGGCGATCGATTCCGATTACTTTATGTTTCCTGTTTATAGAAACCGGATTTTTAACGGCTAATAGCGTTAAATTTTCTCATGGCGGTTTTATTACTATCCTGATTGCCGGCGTTTTGTTTCTTATCATGTATATCTGGTCTAACGGACACCGTATTAAAAACCGGTGCGTGACCTACGAAAAAATTGCTCCTGTAATTCCTATGCTGAATCAATTAAGTCAAGACGCCGAGATTCCCAAATATGCCACTCACTTAATTTATGTCACCCGCGCTAAATACAAAACCGATATTGAAAGTAAAATCATTTATTCGCTCATCAACCGGCAACCAAAAAGAGCGGACACTTATTGGTTCGTCTATCTATGGCGCAATGATGAACCTTATAAGTTTGATTATGAAGTAACTACTTTTGTCAAACAGAAAATTTTCCGTATTGATATCACTACCGGTTTTAAATTAGGATTTCATGTGGATGATTATCTGCGAAAAATTATGGAAAAGATGGAAAAAGACGGCGAGGTCGATTTGTTAAGCCGTTATCCTTCTTTGCGTGAAAATCATATACGAGGCGATTTCCGGTATGTAGTAGTAGAGCGTATCATGCGCAACAGTTTGCTCTTGCCTTTCCTCAAAAAAGCCACTTTGTCGCTTTACGGTATTATCAAAAGATTTGCCACTTCCGACACTCAGATTTTGGATTTAGATCCATCGAACGTGACCGTCGAATCAGCTCCGCTTGTCAGAAAAGGGAATTGATTGTTTGTTGTTTACATAATGTATAATGAACTGATTGATTCATTGTTACAAACTCGCGAGATTGCAGTTGCGAAAATACCGGCAATCGAAACGATTTTTACTTTTTCACTTTTCTTGGAATACGGAATGCTATCGGTGAATATGATTTCCGACAAACTGGATTGATCGACGCGCAAAGAAGCCGGATCGGACATGACGGCATGAGAAGCGATAGCGCGCACAGACACAGCTCCTTCCGCTATCATTAGTTCGGCGGCTTTAGTTATTGTACCTGCCGTATCCACAATATCGTCAACCAGAATTACATTCATCCCTTTGACGTCGCCGATGATTTTCATCTCTGAAATTTCATTGGCTTTTTGACGGATTTTATAACAGATAACCATTGGAACGTTCAAATATTTGGCGTAGGTATTCGCCCGCTTCGTTCCTCCTACATCCGGCGTAGCAATCACTAAATTCGATAAATTCAAACTCTTGATTTCCTCAATAAATACTGCCGACCCATACAAGTGATCAACAGGGACATCAAAAAAACCTTGAATCTGATCGGCATGCAAATCCATAGTAATTAAACGATTGATACCTGCGACGCCCAATAAATCGGCAACTAATTTTGCTCCGATAGCAACGCGGGGATTATCTTTTCTATCCTGGCGCGCCCAGCCGAAATAAGGAACGACGGCAACAATGGACTTAGCCGAAGCCCGCTTAGCTGCGTCAATCATCAATAATAATTCCATCAAATTATCGGAATTTGGAAATGTCGATTGAATTAGAAAAACATGCTCGCCACGGATGGATTCTTCGTATGCAACGGAAAATTCGCCATCCGCAAAATGTTGGATATTCATTTTTCCCAAAGGACACTGCAAGTTATTACATATTTTTTCAGCTAAATAGCGGGAATTTGTTCCCGAAAATACTTTAAAAGATCCCATCGCTTCCGAATTTAATTATATCAATACCGTTTAAATTTCGCTACAAAAATAATACAAACTAAACAAAAACGCTCTATATTGCGTTAGAAAAATAGAAAAGATTTTGAAAAATTATAAATAAATTTATAGAAATACTAAATTTTCTTTCTTTTTCTTGAGAAATATTGTATATTTGTCGCTCAATCATTTATTATTATAAATCAATTGGTATGAAAACGCTTTTTTCTGCACTATTAGTAGTAGCATTGTTTATTTACTCTGCTGTTACGGCATTTGCTTCTCCTGCATATCCGGGACTGATTAAGAAAGTACAACCGGACGGTACGGTAATTTCTTTGTATCTGAAAGGAGATGAAAAAATTCATTGGATGGAATCGGAAGACGGTTATTCGCTTCTTTACGACAGCAACCGGAACATTGTTTATGCAATTGCCGATAAAGAAGGAAATATGGTACCTTCTTCTGTTGTTGCCCGCGACATATCCTCGCGTTCTGCATCCGATCAAACTTTTCTAAAAGAAATCCCTCAAAAACTGAATTATAGTCCGGTTCAAATCAATACAGCAAAATCCATTTGGAAAATGGTGCAAAAATCTTCAAATCCGGAATCGAACCAACTTCGTGCAACAGCTAAAACTGCAAAAGCGATTTGCACATTGATCAATTTTTCGGATAAATCAATAACAATATCGAAAGCCGCTTTTAACAACCTGATGAATCAAGTCGGTTATAGCGCTGAGGGAGATAACGGCAGCGTCCATGACTATTATATCGAAAATTCGTATGGTCAGGTAGATTTAGAAATCACTGTCGCCGGTCCTTATACCTTATCCCAACCCTGGGCTTATTACGGAGCAAATGATCCTTCTACGGGCAGCGATAATATCGATAAGGTTCATCAATTTGCCACTGAAGCAGCCAATCTTACTTTTGGCGGTAACAATCCAACGATTAATCCTGCCGATTATGACAACGGCAGTGGGAGCATCGGCGGTTTTCACATTATTTATGCCGGCTATGGCGAAGAAGCCGGTGGAGATCCCAACTGTATATGGGCGCATGAATCGGGTTTTTATCCGGCGCTTACATTTGGGGGCGAGCAACTCAAAACCTATTCCTGCTCTGCTGAATTACGAGGAAATTCAGGTACGAATATTACTCATATCGGCGTTATTTGTCATGAAATGGGGCATGTTTTAGGCGCTCCTGATTTTTATGATGTAAACGGAACAGGTGCTGCAACCGATTTTTTAGGAACAGGCAATTGGGATCTGATGGCCTCCGGAAACTGGAACAATGGCGGCGCTTGTCCTGCGCATATCAATATGTATCAAAAAATTCAATTCGGATGGGTAAATCCAACCGTCTTAACCCAAGCGCAAGCAATCACCGGTATGCCTAATTCGGAAACGAATGCAGTAGCCTACCGTTATGATACCTCTACCTCCGGAGAATATTTTGTTCTTGAAAACCGCCAGAAAACAGGTTTCGATCAATATATACCCGGAACCGGTTTGTTAATCTATCATGTGAGCATTACCAATGCCGACATTAATAACAACACGGTCAATATAGCAAGTCCTCAAAAAGTGTATCCCGTTTGCGCTTCGGCAACTACCAATCCAACCGCAACGGCGGCTTCCTACGGAAGTATCAACACTGCAGGATGTCCTTTCCCCGGCACGTCCAACAAAACTTCATTCACCGATTATTCGATTCCTGCCGCAACTTCTTGGAAAGGCAATAATACGCTCAAACCGGTTACTGAAATTCAACAGCAAAACGGCGTTATCTCTTTCAATTTCTTAATGCCTAACGCTAATCCTGTAACTAATCTAAAAGCGGCTCCATTCGGACAATCCGTACAGCTAACATGGACGAAGCCTTCCGATGATGTGATCGGCTACAACGTTTATCGCAATAACACTCTGTTAATAAAACTTACACAGCCGGACAGCACGTCTTATACTCAATACAATGTAGCGGCAGGTACTTATAGCTATTGTGTGACCGCTTGCTATCCCGGAAAAGAATCCGCGCCGGTTTGTCAGGAAGTAAGTATTTCCAAATCCTCTATCAACGGAAATTCCTATACAGTAAAAAATTTGACGGCACAAAATGTGAATGGAAACAAAGATATTCAGATCAATTGGCAATCGCCTTTCGTTAGCGATTGGGTGTCTCATGCAACGAATACTAATTACGTTCTCAATGGGGGCACCAATCCGTTCACTTCCGTATCGCGATTTATGACTGATGATCTTCAAAATTTCTATGGAAGTCAATTAACAAAAGTACGCTTTTGGGTTGACACAGCACAATGTAAATATACGATACAGGTTTGGTTGCAAGATCCGGGATTAACCTCGCTGCCCGATACTCCAATTGTTAGTCAAGTCGTTAATAATCCGACACTCGGAAGTGAAAATGTTATTACGCTAAATACTCCCGTTCCATTAGTAAATAATAAAGAATTATGGATTGGTATTCAATATCAAATGACCAATCCGAAGGCTTATGTTGCCGGATTTGATGGAGATTCGCCATCCATGGGAGACCCTGCATCCATGTCGCAACGAAATTGGATAATCCAAGATCAGTGGTATTATATCGGTCAATCGGATAGCATCAATTGGGACATCTCAGGATATTTACAATTCGACAACACATTCCTTAACGCTCCGGCTACGACAACAAACGCCTGGCTGCGATCGTCAACCGCAACGACCGCAACCCCTACCAGTTATGTTGTTTATCGCGATGGGGTTAAAATAGCAACAACCACCAAGTCGCAATACATAGATACTTTGATGTCTTCGGGAACTCACATTTATTGTATTTCAATCGCTTACGACGACGGAAGCGAATCGGAACAGGCATGTGTAGAAGCTTTTTCGACACAAGTACAAGGAGCGGTAACCGTTCTACAAGCAACCGTTTCAGACCAGTCCGTCCATTTAACGTGGAACAAGCCTTCCAATGATGTGATCGGCTACAACATTTATCGCAATAACACCCTGTTAATAAAACTATCGGATCAGGATAGCACGTCTTTCGTACAATACAATGTAGCCGCAGGCACTTATAGTTATTGTGTAACTGCTTGCTATCCAGAAAAAGAATCCACGTCGGTTTGTCAAGAAGTAACTATTGCTAAATCCTCCATTAACGGAAATTCCTATATCGTAAAAAATTTGACGGCACAAAATGTAAATGGAGACAAAGATATTCAGCTCAACTGGCAATCGCCTTTCGTTAGCGATTGGGTGACGCATGCGGAAAATATTTATTACGTTTTCAGTGGAGGCGCTAATCCTTTTACTTCTGTCTCACGGTTTATGACTGATGATCTTCAAAATTTCTATGGAAGCCAACTGACAAAAGTACGCTTTTGGGTCGATACTGCACAATGTAAATATACAATACAGGTATGGTTGCAAAATCCGGGATTAACCTCGCTGCCCGGTACTCCAACCGTCAGTCAAACAGTTAATAATCCGACTCTTGGAAGTGAAAATGTCGTTACTTTAAATACTCCCGTTCCATTAGCCAATAATAAAGAATTATGGATTGGTATTCAATATCAACCGACCAATCCGAAATCTTATGTTGCAGGATTTGATGGAGATTCGCCATCCATGGGCGACGACGTATCCAATACGCAACGAAATTGGATTTACATCGATAAATGGTATTATATTGGTCAATCGGATAGCATCAATTGGGCCATCTCAGGATATTTACAATTCGACAACACATTCCTCAACGCTCCGGCTACGACAAACGCCTGGCTGCGATCGTCAACCGCAACGACCGCAACACCTACTAATTATGTTGTTTATCGCGATGATAACGTTAAAATAGCGACAACTACCAAAACGCAATATGTGGATACCCAGCCTCCGTATGGTAATCATATCTATCGTGTCGCTATCGCTTTTGACGACGGAAGCGAATCGGAACAGGCATGTGTAGAAGCTTTTTCATCCAATTATACCGCGCTCGAGCAAGTCAATAATCCGGAAGGAGACATCAATATTTTCCCGAATCCTGTGAAAAAGGGCGAAACTCTAAGTATCAATTGCGATGCAAGCATAAGTTCAACGCTTTTGCTTTATACTATTTCCGGTCAATTATTACAGAAAGAGCAAATTACCGGACCTGTATATCAGAAGAAGATGGACTTTGACCCAGGCGTTTATCTGTTAAAAATCAATAGTAATTCAAAATCATTTGTTCGAAGAATTATTATTAGATGACGATTCGTTTTTTTATCAATTTCCACACCGTGTGGGGACAAACCATCTGTATCACAGGTTCTCTACCTGAATTAGGCTCTTATGATACAGCGTCGGCGAAAGAAATGAACTACACGGGAGATGGAAATTGGTTGCTTGAATTGAACTTGCCGGATCAACCGGTTGATTTTGAATACCGGTATTTCCTCCGTTCCAACAACCAATTCATTTTTGAAGAGTGGCAACGAAATCACAAGCAAAGTATTACCGATATCCGGCAAAACTATGCGCTTATCGATTATTGGCAAAATCGCCCGCAAAATACCGTTTATTATTCTTCGGCTTTTTACAAAAGTTGGTTTGCACATCCTTGCGACCTATTCGAGCGCATTGTCAAATCAAAAAAAAAATTATGCGTTAAAGTATTGGCATCCGGAATCGAACAGAATCAAAGCGTGGCAATAATCGGCAACCAACCGGAATTGGGAAATTGGGAACCGGATAAAGCGCTAATCATGACGTGCAACCAGTTTCCCGAATGGTCGATCGAGTTTGATGCAACAGCGCTCTCCTACCCTATCGAATACAAATTCTGCATGATTGATAACGAAAGTAAATCCTTAATTGAATGGGAAGAAGGCGAGAACAGAGTTTTGTCTGAATCATTGATAAACGAGAATGAAACCGGCATTGTTTCGGGTTTACAGTTTCGTAAAAATTCAATCGAATGGAAATGTGCCGGCGCCGTCATTCCTGTATTTTCCCTCCGGTCGAAAACAAGTTTTGGTATTGGCGATTTCGGCGATTTGAAAAAATGTATCAATTGGCTGAAACTTACTTCGCAGAAAATTCTTCAACTTTTGCCTGTCAATGATACAACTCAAACGCATACGTGGGTGGATTCATATCCCTACAATGCGATTTCTATTTTCGCTCTGCATCCGGTCTACTTGAATCTGAATGCAATAGGCGAATTGAACGTAGCGGAACGAAAAGCGTTTTTTGAAAAAAAACAAGTTGAACTGAACGCTTTGGAAGCGTTGGATTATGAACAGGTCGATAAATATAAATGGATGTTTTTCAGGGAAATATTTGCTCAAGAAGGAAATAAAACCCTGCAATCTCCCGAATACCTTGCATTCTTTGAAAAAAATAAAGAATGGTTGATTCCTTACGCAGCATATTCGCATTTGAGAGACGATTATCATACCTGCGATTTTCATTTATGGGAAGAATACAACCGGTACGATAAGGAAGCAATCGAAAGCTTCTGCCATCCGGATAAAACGCATTATCCGGAAATAGCTTTGTATTTTTATTTGCAGTTTCATTTGCACAAGCAACTGACCGAAGTCAAAGAATATGCCTACGCCAAAGGAATTGTTCTCAAAGGCGATATTCCGATCGGCATCAGTAAGACGAGTATCGAAGCGTGGATGGAACCTGAATTTTTCAACAGCCGCTATCAAACGGGCGCTCCTCCCGACAATTTTTCAGTTACCGGACAAAACTGGGGATTCCCTACTTACAATTGGAAACAGATGGAAGCCGGCAATTATGGCTGGTGGAAAAAACGTTTCCGTAAAATGGCGGATTATTTCGACGCTTTCCGGATCGACCATATTCTCGGATTTTTCCGTATATGGGAAATACCGGAAGATTCGGTTCAGGGATTGCTGGGTTGGTTCAGTCCGGCTTTGCCTTTCAGCGAAGAAGAAATAAGGAATGCAGGATTCGATTTTCAGCCGGAAAGATATACCTACGCGCACATCAATGAGCAATTTCTGCAGGAATTATTTGGAGAATATACCGAAGAAGTTACTGAAGCCTACTTAGACCAAACTTCTTCCCATCATTTTGCCCTGTCGGAATTGTTTAATACCCAATTGAAAATTCAGGCGCATTTTTCAGGGAAAGAAGACGACAAAAGCCAAGTCATTAAATCAGGACTTTTTGCCATTTGCAACGAAGTCTTGTTTATCGAAGACAAACAGTTGGCGAATCATTTTCATCCGCGCATTTCCGCATTCCGTTCCTACATGTACAAAGAATTGGATGGCGCCGACCGTTATGCTTTCGATTATTTATACTGGAATTATTTTTATCAGCGGCACAATGAATTTTGGAAAGAACAGGGTTATAATAAATTGGCTCCGCTCATTTCATGCACCGACATGCTGGCGTGCGGCGAAGATTTGGGAATGATTCCTTCCTGTGTGCCGGAAGTTATGCAGAAACTTCAGATTCTCAGTTTGGAAATTGAACAGATGCCTAAAGAAAGTAACCGTGAGTTTGCCGATTTATCGCATTTGCCTTATCTTTCGGTTTGTACGACTTCCACCCACGATATGCCCACACTTCGAATAGCGTGGAAAGAAGATCCGGAAAAAACGCAACGGTATTATAATGAAATCTTAAAACGGGAAGGAAATGCGCCTGAAGATTGCCCGCCTGACATTTGCGAACAAATGATTTCCAATCACCTTCATACCCGGTCGCTATTGGTTATTATTCCCCTGCAGGATTGGCTTTCGATCGACGGCAATATCCGCAAGGAAAACGGAAACAGCGAACGTATAAACATACCCGCTAATCCTAAACATTATTGGAAATACCGAATGCATCTTCATTTAGAAACTTTACTAAATGCTGATGAATTGAATGAAAAAATAATCCGGCTGATTAAACAAGCGCAACGCTGACAAAATTAATTGAGCATTTTGCAAGTACCGTTAAAAGAAGCTCCCGGCTCGATTTCAATAAACTTGGCAACAATCTCGCCTGTAAATCGAACGGAGGCTTTTAAGCTGGCTACTTCGTGGATTACAATATTTCCGGTCACAATTCCCATCAAATCCGTATTCTGACATTGGATATTTCCAATAATTTCAGCTTGTGGACCGATGATTACTTTTCCGGTACATTCGATGTTGCCTTCTAATTTTCCATCGATACGGAAGTCTTCTTCCGCTTTAATATCTCCTTTGATATAAGTACTTGTCGCCAAAGCATTATGGGCGATTCCCGACGAAGGTGAAGTTTCTTTATTTTTCATAAATATTCCCATTTTTATGACAAATTTACAAATTATTTGTTAGAGTCCAAATTATAAACTATTTTTGAATAAAAAACAGGCAATTATGGAATGTATTGAATTAAAAAAAATGCTCTTTTATGCTTATCATGGAGTAATGGAACAAGAACGAATCGTAGGAAACACTTACCGCGTTGATTTGAAATTATTTCTCGATTTAAGTAAATCCATCCGATCAGATAATCTGGAAGATACCATAAACTACGCCGATATTTTCAACTTAGTCGGAGAGGAAATGAATATTTCCTCTCAACTAATAGAACATGTAGCCGGAAGAATTGTTCAAAAAATCAAACAAAAATATCCAACTGTTTCAAAAATCAAAATCCGTCTTGCAAAAATGAATCCGCCTGTTCAAGGCGAAGTACAAGAAGCAGCAGTCATTATCAGTATTTGACTTTCAACATTGTCAATGTCTTTCTTGCCGCTTCATCGTTCGGATCTATATCCAAAATCTTTTTACTAAAGTCAATAACAGCTTCGGTATTATTTTCAACAGCCAGGTAGTAGTTTACCAAATAACGATAAGCAGCGATAATATCTGCATTTCTCGCTCCATCAGCGTTATTCTTTAACATAACCGTAATCGCTTCTTCAAAAAACGGCTTAGCATATCCTTTCATTTTCCCTGTTCTGTCGATATCGTATTTATCCAACAAAGAATTAATATTAGCACGACCTATATATCCATAATGCTTATCAGGAAATCGTCGCGCTACCTCGGCGTAAGCGCTGTCGCCCTTTTGTACAAAATACTTAAATGAAGCTTCGTATGCTGCAATAGAATCGGGAGTTGTAACGGAAGCCTCATTCGCAGGGTCAATATAATAGGCTGCAGCCTTATAACAAACTGTTGCATAAGAATTGTAATCGTTCGCATCTGCGTCTTTGTCAACTGCTATATACTTTTGGTAATAATTAACAGCCGCCGGATACAAACCTGCATTTGAAGCTGCAATAGCCGACTGTTTATAAATATCCGACGACTTGGTAGAATCCATTTGAATGGCTTTCTCAAAAGCATCCAACGCTTCATTCGGCTGCTTTTCTTTCAACGCTAATTGACCTAAAGTCATATAATCTTGATAGATATGACGTTCTTTCGGCATTTCTTTTAAAAACTCAACCATTTGCTTATATCCCTCCTCAAAATTCCCCAACCGGAAATTATTATAAGCTTGCAAGCGTTTCATAACCAAGTTGGTTGGATCTTTCGACAATACATATTGAATTTGCTTCAACGCTTTCGGAAATTCTTCCGCCGCAATGCTTGGATTGCTTGACGCCCAAAAATACAGCAGTTGCGCATATCGTTCCTGTTGTAACAAAGGAACGCCCGGTATGGAAATAAATTTTTCATAAGCGTCTAAAGCATTTTTAATTTGCGCTTTTTCCCTGTATATATCGCCATATACTGCAAAAGCAGGAATATAATTCGGATCCAAAGCGATTAATTTATCTAAATACTTCAACGACTCGTCGCTATTGATATCTTTATAAACCTGCGCTAATTTCAAATAAGACACTTTGTCGGAATTATTAAAAAGAATGGCATTATCATAGCGGGCGCAAGCATCGCCTGTTTTCCCCTGTTTCATTAACATATCGCCTTCTACCAGATAAATGCCTGAATATTTGCTGTTAATTTTCCGCGCTTTATCCAAAGCCAACTGAGCGTTTGCATAATCGCCTACATTCGCATAAACTTCTGCAATAGCAGTTTGTACGGAAGGGTCTTTTTTGGCAAGACCATTGGCTTTCTTGAGCAAGTCGTCGGCGGCTTTAGCATCCCCTTTTTTCAATGCTAACTTGCCTGCCCCAATATATCCAAAAGGATAGTCGGGAAGAATGTCAACCGCCTTCTGATAATAATAAGAAGCAGAATCTTCTTGATTAAGTTTATAATACGTTTCTCCCAAGTAATAATAATTTTCGGCTTGGTCAGCCGGAGACTGATTTGTTTGCGCTAAAAAAAATATTTTTGCAGCGCCATAGAGTTCAGCTCTGTAATATTCAATTCCTTTATCATTGACGCCGGCAAACAGGCTACTTGCAACAAGAAAGGAAAGACTCGCTAAGATAAGCAATTTTTTTTGATTCGTTTTCATTTTATTTATCATTGTTAGTTTCTTTATTTTCATTAGGATATTTATCTACTATGTTAACGGAACGACTTTGAGGATCGGATACCGCCGGCAATAAACCGGATTTTAATATCACTACTTGTCCCACATCATGAGCAAGAAAAACGCTAAAGCCAGACGACAAGCCCGATTTCGGATCGGACAACAGCACATATACCGGACGCCACAAAGGATAATCTTCGCTTTTAATATCGCCGGAATATGGGAGGTAGGTATTTTGTAACGTGACATTTTCTTCCTTACCGATCCGCATGATCCGGAGTTTATCCTGTAAACCCTGAGTTTTCCAGCGAGTTCCATCTCCAAACAGATTGAATCCGACAATACCGATAGCGTTCGGCAGTTCTTCAACTTTAGCAATCAGTTCGTCGGAATTATTCAAAGCATACAACTGAGAAGACAGTGGTTTACTTTGTGTTAAGGAATCTACTACATATCGCAGAATACCGGATTGATTATTATCAAAAATAACCCGAATAGCGCCCAGTGTAGAATGCGGATTGATTTGCGACCATTCCGTGATTTCTCCCGTAAGAATTTTTTTTATAGTTGGAAGACTAATAAGCGAATCGGGATTTGTTTTATTGGCTATAAGCGCGATTCCATCAAACGCTATCAGGAAATTCCTGATATACATTTGTTTATCTTTTGCCGTCTTTTGTTCGCTTGCGTTAAGATCGCGTGTTGTTAAAGCCAACCGTACCGAATCTTCCATTAGCAGGCGAATTACTTCATTTTCATTGGAATAAATGGGATTGATGATCGCCTGGTAATTACTATGCGCTTGAAAAGCATCAATTTCAGCGTCCATCAAATTTTTAAAATCTTCATCGCAAGCAATATTGATAATCCCTGTCGTCAATGTATCGTTCCATTTGTCTTTCGACTGTTTTTTTTTGCACGAAACAAACGACAGGAGAATAAAAAATATCATACTAAAAAATAAAATCCGTTTCATTTTTTATAAGCTCGCTTATTTTATAAAAGTTTCAATAAAACGAGGCTGTCTAAAATCTTTCACTTTAGGCAGCCTCACACTCAAAAACATAATTCACTCATTTCTCTCTTTCATTTTTACATAAGCTCTATACACTCTATACAGTCCATAAAGCCCCAGAACAATTCCTAAACCGATCCTTAAACCTCCCGTAATAACGGAGTTGTGAAAATAAGAAGTGAATAACAAAATAATACTCAAAACAATATATACAATCGCCATTACCGATTCAAAAATGAATACGCCCAGTTTCTGTACGTTATATTGTTTCATTTTTCCTGAATCCATCTTATTATCAATCGTATTCTAAAAGTTTAAAAATTGACGGGATCAAATTTCAATTTTGTAATCTGAATGTTACCGGTAATGAAAAATAGACAAAAACCGGATTACCGTTTTGTTTTCCGGGAATCCATTTCGGCATTTTTTGCACTACACGGACCGCTTCTTTATCGCAACTCGGGTCCAAGCCTTTCACAACTTCAACATCACCAACTGATCCATCCGGTTTTACAACAAATCGAAGCGATACGCGACCTTGAATGCCCTGCTCCTGAGCAATGGTCGGATAATTAATATTATCATTCAACCATTTTAATAATGCGAGTTCACCGCCCGGAAATTGCGGCATTACTTCCACATGGCTGAAAATCTGAGGTTTAGTGTCTTCGACCACTACTTTGTGTTCTTGCAAATCTGCAATATCAACGGTTCCACCCTGAGTGCCTTCAACAGTTGCAACAGAAATATCCGCTTTTGTTTCAGTCAATTCCTGTTGAGTTTTCATCAATTCTTCATCCTTGATTTCGTTATCTTTTTTAACTACAGGAGGTGTGAAAGCCACCGTAGCTTTCAATTCGGGAGGAGGAGGAACAATGATCTGTTTAATTTGATTTTCTTGAGGCACTTGCTTGTTTAAGTCAAGATCGCTCAAGTTCACATCGGTAACCTGTCCAACATCTTTCGGAGCAGGTAAAACAGACTTGATTAATCCTGGAAGGAAAATCAAACACAATGCAATAAGTGTAATTAAAGCCATCGCTTTCAAATGACGGTCGGAAGATTCTTCCCGTTGTACATAAGCGCCATATTCCTTGTTTTTCCCTTCAAAAACAAGAGCTAACCACTTTTGCGAATTTAAATCAAAATCTTTTGCCATAATCATTAATTTTTTTCATTAGTTAATAAATTATTTTCTCGCGGCAGTAGGAGGAGGAGCAGAAAGTTGAGCTCGTTGGTCGTCGGTAAGGTAGTCCGGATTGTTGGTTTTTTTATAGAGCAGAAACCGGTCGCCCGTTTCTAAATCAACAATAGCGTAAGCGCCTATATTACAGACCAACATTTCATCTAATGCATCCACCAGATTTTTGTACGTCGATTGATCAGTCGCTTTGATCATAACCGTAGGAGCAGTCTTGGCTACTTTCATTGCGTCGTCCTGAATTTTCGCGCATTGTTCGTTAAATTGAGCTTCATTGATTTCAAGTTTTTTCCACTTGCTTTTCAGATCCTCAATCAATTCATAAGTACCTTTGTTTTTATCCAACAAAAGTTTGCGCAGCCCATCGGGGGTATAATCGGAAGCTATGAGAAAGTTTGATGGGTCTTTGTAGGAAGCTCCCGTTGAATCGATCAACCCTAAATAATAGTAAAGCTCATCATTTGCACCCAAGAGAAGCGTGACAGCAGTTGATTCTCTTACTTTATTCTGGTCTTTCTCGTCCACTTTATCCTTAGCAGGCATATTTATATTCATCATTTGAGGCTTAAGAAGGGTCGTACAAAACATAAAGAATGTTATCAGCAACATGTTCATATCCACCATAGGGGTGAAATCAACACGCAAATGCTGTTTTTTCTGTTTATTTTTCTTTCCTCCATCTTGCTCTTTTACTTGTACTTCAGCCATTTTTGCAATTTTTAAAATTAAGAATTTGAAGCAGTTTTCAAACTTGTGATGAAAATGTATTTGTTTTTACGCATATCCCTCAGATCCTCAATCACTTTTTTGACCACCGGATAATTAGTTGATTTATCGGATTTGATAGCAATTTGTAAATCCGGATTATTCGTTGTCGCATAAGAAATCCATCGTTTGAATTCGTTGTCTCTTGAAATAGTTCCTCTTGCATCCGTCACTTCCAATGAATCGGTTGGAATTCCAACTCTCGGGTTATCCAGATCTTGCTGTCCTTCCGCAGGTCGCAAAAATTTCGCCTGCTGGTCGGAAGGTAGATCTAAAAAATTAGCCATACCGAGGATAGGCACTCCGAACGAATCTAATTTTTTGAAAGCGGCCTGTTGCTTCGGTGTAAATGTAATCCCGTAAGCTTCACCCACTGCGGTTAACGTTCCTATTTTGTCCCCATCGTTAGTAAAACTCATAAAAATTTTACCTTTCGCATCGACTAAGATGGTCATCAGGTTGCTTTCCGGAATCTTTTTTTCGGAAACTGAAGCCGGAGTTTGCACCTTGACCGGTTCATCCTGGACAAAAGTAGAAGTTAACATGAAAAAGGTAAGTAAAAGCACGGTCACATCACTCATCGCCGTCATGTCGATGAAAGTGCTCTGCTTTTTTACTTTTGCTTTTGACATAATTCCAATTATTTATCGTGAGTTTCGGCGTAGGTTTGAGTAAGGGCGAAACCCATCTCGTCAATCGCGTAAGTCATATTGTCAATTTTACCGGTAAAGAAACCGTAGGCAATAATAGCCAAAGCGCCGGTTGCGATACCAAATGCCGTATTGACAAGAGCTTCGGAAATACCTGCGGAAAGTTTAACCGAGTCGGTAGAACCGGCACTCGCTAAAGCGCTAAATGAACGAATCATTCCCAATACCGTTCCGAACAATCCGAACAGCGTACCTAAAGTAGAAATCGTTGCAATGACCGGAAGATTTTCCTGCATGGAAGGTAATTCAAGAGCAGTCGCTTCTTCAAGTTCCGCTTTGACTTCTTCAATTTTGGCTTCTTTCGACAAATTAGTAGCGGTTTCCATTTCCTTGTACTTTTTCAATCCTGCATCCACAATAGCGGCAACAGATCCTTTTTGTTTAGCGCAAAGAGCTTCGGCACTCGTAATGTTGCCTTTTTTCAAATCAGCCTTTACATCATACACAAAGTTAATTAAATTGCCTTTCCCTTTGGCTTTCCCAAGAGCAAAATAACGCTCTACACTCAAAACAAGAACAGTTAACAAAAGAGTAATGATCATGATGACCGTTAAACCACCTTTATAAATTGTTCCTAACAATTTACCAGGTATTGGTTCATTTTTAGGATCGCCATTTACAAAGTTACTCGGTTGCCCGAAGACAAAGAAGTAAACCAAAATTGCTACAATAAAGCAAAATAAAATAACGATACCTGCAGAGATTCCACGAGATTTTTTACCAACTCTCTTGTTTGTTCCACCTGTTTGTGACTTTGTTTCCATAAAATTTTGTGTTCGTTTAAGTTAGATAATTTGTTTTTATTTTTTTGTTTGTAATATGTTCTGCCAATTAATCTGTTAAACAGACTCTCGATTCAACCGTGCAAATATAATGAATTATATTTAAATTGCATAAAAAAATAACTGAATGTATTCATTTTTAATATAAAGTTAACAAATCATTAGATTTTTTTATCTGGTGAGAATATTTTTTATGATAATCACCCTGTTTTAATCTGCCATTTTAAATTTAAATACCAAAAGTTAACCCTCCGATGGTTTGATAAAAATAACTCAAAATACCAACGACCAAAATACCCAGCGTACAGACGAACATGCTTATTTTGTTGTAGTTATCCATTGAAAACCGTTCAACTGCTTCCAGTTCTCTTTCTTTGATAAACATTGCTTTCACTATCAATAAATAGTAAAACAATGATATGACCGTATTCAAAAGGGCGATAAATACCAATAAATACTCGCCTTTTGAAGCTGCCGCCATGAAAATGAGAAACTTGCTGAAAAATCCGGCAAAAGGTGGAATACCTCCTAATGAGAATACAGCGAACATCATGATGACGCTCAAAACAGGATTGGTTTTAGATAAGCCGTTGAAAGCAGCAATGGAAGTTTTTCCTCCGGAAGCGTTTTCTACTGCCGAAATTACGCCGAAGACCGCCAAGTTGGAGAATACGTAAACCAAAATATAATAAACGGTTGCCGCCATTCCCTGAGCGCTTCCGGCAATAATTCCCAAGAGAATATAACCGGCTTGCGAAATGGAGGAGAAAGCAAAAAAGCGTTTGATGTCGGTTTGCCGCAAAGCGAAAAGGTTTCC
>Ga0123357_10002689_pt1 | contig 20027 bp, 10 predicted proteins | sample TergutEmb28metaG_FD_89873 | JGI IMG/M metagenome (GOLD analysis project Ga0123357, IMG submission 89873) | Embiratermes neotenicus P4 segment gut microbial communities from Petit-Saut dam, French Guiana - Emb289 P4 | ecosystem: Host-associated > Arthropoda: Insects > Digestive system > Gut ...
AGATTAACGGCCGTGGGGACTCGTTGCGCTAACCACGTGATACCCCTCTATCCGCAAAAGTTGGCACTAACTTCGCCTACCGGCGGCGGCCGCTCTGTCGGTATGGTTCGCTCGCGGACTAAAAGCCACGGAGTTATGTTAGTTTAATGTATGAACTTAAAAGAAATGGAAAGGTATTTACGAGTAAATTTGTTGGGACCGGGCCCTCGTCTTATGAAAAAAGAATTTACCGAGCCTTAACAACAGGAAGACTGTATAATGTAGCATTCCTTAGTAACAGCACATTCTTTTATGTCTGCATGCGCTGTTGCTAAGCGAAATCAAGAAATGCTGAGTTAGGAGTTTTGTGTACCGGTCTGTAGGACCGACGCGGATTGTCTTTGTGATTCAACTTACAAAGTGAAGAGACGCAACAACCAGAGGGTTCTGGGGGAAGGCCTCAAAATAAACTGTGTGCCCATGATTTTCCTGTTCATACCAGGTGAGTGGTGTGTGGTATATCCGTAACTCAAGAGTAAAAGGAAATACACCTAGAAGAATTTTGTTAGTTGTTTTGTATTTTACAAATTTAGGTAAACAGAGGGAATTGAAATGACGTAGGTGATCCGCCTTCATGTTGCTAGGCCAAAGTGTGGAGAACATATTTAAATCATGTGGATCCAAGTTTTTTTTTATGTTTGGTACTGTAGATTTGTTGAGAATATACATTTATATATTTAACTAAGAAAGATGTAACCCTATTCTCTCTGTGTTCGGCTGGGACGAAAGCTGTGGTGAAGTTTTAGGTATAATTAAATCCCAAGTACTTCTCTAAATGGGTTGCTTTATTACAAGAGTATTGGTAAATTATGATGAGAATTTGACGCACTGGATGTGTAGGAGATTTTATAGCTACAATTGTTTAATGCGTGTGTAATTGTTATGACAAACAGAGTAGTTATTTTGAGGGAATTATTTTAATATTATGCTTGTGAGCTTTGTACGGCTAGAAACAGGTACATTGTATACTGAAAAGGTTAATATGTGGAAATGAGAAAGTTATGCTAGATTTAACATTTTTAAAGACGGTGATAACAAATACCGCGAAGATTAGTTTTATTTTACGAGAACAGAATGCGTATTACATTTCCCCCAGCAGATTGGCCGGTAGAAAATAATCCCACAATTGCCGAAACACTCATGCTCACTTTAGCTACCAGTAAAGTATGGGCAATGTTTTTGTTTGCACATTTACCTTTATGTACAATTTGAACTTTTAGTTGTGTTCGGTTACGCTGTCTTGACGAATGTTAATTTGGTATAGCGGTTCGATTCCGCTCAACTAAAGTGTTACATGGTCACGGCGAGGCTACAACGCCAGCCACTATAGAATGGTCGGCAGCAGCTCTCTTACCAACCCCCGCTAGCCATTGCAAGTTGGTGGCGCCGGTGGGTTCACTACCCCCGTAGCCACTATAAATTACAATAATTTGTCAGTGATCTACTTAGGAAATCCAAAAATGACTGGTGGCAGCATTAGCGAAATTGTTGAGGCCAAGACGACGCTAACGCTAGTCTGCGAAATTACCTTAACAGGTAGTGCCCCGTGGGTTAAAGTCCAAGTTTTAATCAGAACCCTTACCACAGGAGGCGCTACAAACGAGTGGCACTGTTGGGATCACAACCCCTGTAGCCACTTTCATGCGTTACACATATTGCCGATCCGGGTGGCCATGCTATCTAAGGCGTAGGTCTTCTGCCACTTGATTGTTGGGGTCGCGGGTTCGAACCAGTATGGGGGCATGGATGTACGTGTTTGGCTTATTTTGTGTGTTGTGTAGGCAGCGGCCTGTACGACGAGCTGATCACTCGTTCAGAGGAGTTCTGCCGTGTGTGTGTGTGTGTGTGTGTGTGTGTGTGTGTGTCTAATTGTGTACGGTCCGAAAACTTTAAAAGAGACGGCCTAAACAGTAGCGCCACAGAAAAAAAATTCGGCACAATTTATTACGCTGTTTTTGACGCCTTGCCTGAAGACTACAAAACCGCCTTCTTTTGTCAGCAAGAGACTACATCAGCTCACACATCTAACAGTTCTATATTTTGTCTGCAGAGTGGTAAGTAATAATATACAGAGAATTGTGACCTTAATGCTGTGTCAGATCTTAACCCTTGCGGCTTTCACTTGTGGTGGCAAGTTGAACTAAAGAATAAAGCTTAAAGTCATAATCATTACACTGAAGACGACCTCGGGTAACATTTCACTAACAGAATTTCGAAGCGATGCATGGTCAGTTTTATTAGGTATAAGGCGTAGGAGAGAGCCGGAGACACCAAAATCGGCAACCTAACATTAACTCCGACGCAAAGAAGCAAAATGTTCCGGCATATTCTTTAAATAAACACAATTTAAACTCTACTGTTCAGTGCAGTACACTGAAATAAAACTCATGGGTCCCGAATTAAGGGAAATTGGTACATCAAAGGAACGTAATCAGCGATGTATTGCAGATAAAACAGCGATCCTATACTATCGTCAGGATGCTTTAGAAATGAGATAACTAGCAAGTGGCACTGTGTAACCAACCATAGCCGGCAGTTGGGTTAACGGACAGGTTAGTTAGCATCGGATAATCAGCTGCAACTCTTTCCAATTGATCCAGTTTATGTAGAAACGAAGAGTTATAGTTTTTTTCTGTGATCTGACGACGCCCAACCTCACACAAATGTTCAATTTCACTGTCAAAGAGCTTGTTTTGTCATCTCAATATCCGTGAAATTAGAAAGACAGCATTTGATTTCAAAATATTTTTGCACGTGTTAAAATTCTCGCCTTGGAGCGGGTTCAAGTGACGAAAATGAATACCAATCAGGCAACCAAATTTAAAGTTTGTAAATTTCCTAGCGGAAGATCGCGAATTATAACGACTTCCTTAACACGAGCGTGGGTAAGTAATTCGAGTGTCGGACTAATGGACATGTGTTTGGGGTTTGGATGGGAGGTGAGAAAACCGTTGCGTCTAACATTATATTTGGGCATGTGAGAATCGCTCGACGATCAATATATGTAGAGATATTTGACGACTATTATTAGATGCGCGAATGTATTATCTTGCTTTAAAGTCCTTCAGCGCGTAAATGGCGTTCGTGACATTCAGTGAATGTGTATAAACAGAAATTTTAATTAGTCGTCGTCACGTAAGTGAAGCAATTTATCCCAAATTAAGTAACAACAGGTAGCTTTATTATAAACACTGATAGTACCAAAACAACACTGAACATCCCAGCAAGTGTCACTTAGAATGAGGAGCTGAAAACAAATTAATCTGATGTTCAAACCAGTTACGATTACGTCACGGCATTGCAGTATCATCACATGCAAGAGGTTCGTTAGCCTATCGCACTTCTTTCCCGAATATTTCGTTTGACAGGTTTCATGTTTACAGTTGGACGCTGCTAGTGTCAAAGCTAAAAGGGAAAGGTTTGAAGAAATTTAAGTAGATGAAAATCATCTGTGTTTATAACAGTCTTTATTAATTGAAAGCACTATATACAAAAGTCGTATAGAAAAACATAGCTTTAGGATGTGAATTTTATCTTCAATAAATAGTTATTTGGCCATGCACTGTAATGCAATTAATTGGCTGCGAACATGTCAGCATAGCACGTTACACATCTAATGAGCATTGCATTGCACTGCACTGCACTGCACTGCACTGCACTGCCATGTATTTATAACAGTAAACACATTATCAACAACAGTTATGGAAATTAAATTATAAAAATAAAAAATATTAATAATAATAACAGTCGTAATATTACGACTACTATTAATATTATTATCATAATATTAGTAATAATACTAATAATATTAGTAGTTGTTGCAGTAGTAACCCAGGAAGCCTGAAAGGTTCAGTAATTCCCTACCCGTAAGAGAATAAGGACTTGTAATAAACAAATAGTGGCGTATTACTTTATTAGTCTTGCCGACTCGTTTTCACTGGGCTCGGAAGTTATTAGGTAGTTATGTTGTACCTCGTCAGACACCACTCAACTTCATAAAAAGTACAAAATATAAGACTGGAGGCAATTATTTTTTGGACAAAAGTAATGGTTCCTCTTCCACTGTTTGGAAGTAGTACATAAATTAGTTTTGTATTTCACTAGTTCTTTAAAACTAAAAAAAGAAAACGAGTTACGGAAACCAGTTTAGCGTGTTCCCTAGCTGCTATATATGTATCACTTCATTATCAGATTGTAAAAAAATGTTAAGAAAGTAACGTGAACAAAGGATTTATTTATTCTGTGGAGTTACTTGATCCCTTTCTCTTTGACATTTTCTAACCTCTTAAATAAAAGTTTTATACTCAATTTTATGCGTTTATTGGAAATATTGAACGAAATTAATACATAGTGAGAACAGTGTGGCTGTCCGTCCGCCCGTCTGTCTATTCGACCACAAAAGGTTTCACATTAAAGTTATTGAACTGGACTCGATGACATTAATTTTAAAGTTCCTGCTCTATTTGCTTTCAGGTGAATTCACTCCTGGTTCGGCTAGGTTCCTACTTAAATAAAGTTAATTCGATTTGTCATCGACCTTATGAAATACAACAAAAATAGGTAAAAAATAAAAATATAGCTCTTATTAATACTTACATTTGTTATTTGAAGGATCTTGAATGCAATGATTATGTAATGAAATACTACGTACAAGGAATAATAATGTACTGTAAAGAACTGCGGTATCAGTTTTTTAAATTACTTTTGAAAGAGCAGTTTTTGCATTTGCGACTCAGTATAGCAGAAAGGACACATACTGTAGACAGGCATGCTATAATTAGATACCTGTAAAATTCTCCACTGTTCTCCCTTATTAAGTGTGCGGATTTGGATATATTCTTGCATGATTATTAAGGATTATTTAGACATCTATACTTTAGGCAAATTTTTCAATTTCGTCACTTGTTAAAAGAAAGATATCAAACTATACATTAATAAGTAATTTCTCCAAATAAATGTATTTTTCGAAAGAGACCGACCTATGAATTTACTTCAAATTTACTTAATTTGTTTATTGAATTAAAGGCTTGTCACCTACGACAATCTTATTCTCCATATTAATTGCATTTTGTGTCTACAATTTACGAGATATTTCTTATAAAACGAAAAAGGATGATTTCCCTAAATTACTAGTAGAAAGGGACTGTTAATCAATGAATTTCTTCGATGAAAAAATGCATTGGGACGTTAAGTTGTTACTTACTGTTCTTAAATGCGCGTGATAATTGATCAGAAAGTCTTCGGCATCTGATTATCTGTTAATGTAGTAGTTGTATGAAATTATTTGTATTAATATAATGACAATATAGAATCCCTAGTTATATTTCCTAAAACAAACATTTTGTCTGCTACAGTATATTCCTTTTTGTCTGACACTGAATCAGTAATATGTATTAATTTTAATTTATTTGTGTTTGAAGTTTAAAACGTGTAAGAAATTACGTCAGGAGAGGCGTTTATAATTCCATATATATTTAAATTTTCTGTGATCCTTAGAAGTCGCAAAATTTTTTACATGTACGGCACTAAACAGTAAGGAAAGGAATCTCAGTCTTCCCGTGGTTTTCAGTGTATGAAGGAAATGGGATTAAAACTTACATGGTGTAGCGATAGACAGTGATTACAGATTGGTTTTAGTCTATAGTACGAAACAAACTTCATATATTATTTTACAGAGGACTGTATTTAGTAGAGAAGTGTTTGGTGTCCTCCATAGTTGCTTGATGCGTTGTGCTATATTGTTTGGTACAAATGAATAAACTTAAAATTCAGCTTTTCAAGCTATTACTTTACGTATAATATCATGTCATTTGGAACTGACTTGATAGTGGCTTATTTTAGACGAAACTTCTATTCACAGTTTATATAATAATACAGATACCTTGACACTGCACTTTTTGATATAATAGTTATGAAAACTGGATTTTAGATTTATTTGTCTGACGCATTTTGCTTATTGAGCTACGAGTATTTATACTATAATGGCAGGTTTATATTTCTGAAAAAAAAATTAAATTATACATTATTTATAAGGTGATAATATATTCTTAAGTAACATCTATCAAAATTGAGGAATGGTCCCAATCATGTATTAAGAGATGAGACCAACACATACACCCATATATTTTATTCTACGGGCTTATTTGTGTCATATGCCTTTCGAAAATATTAAAGAAATACTACGTAATATTTACGTAGGAAGTGGTACTTAGCAACAGTTAAAATGTAAGAATACAGACTTAAAGAAATGTCAGGATGCATGTGACGTACAATTTTAATATTTATTATCGTCATTGGATATCAGATCCATGCAGGTTTCCTGAGCTGGATAGAGAAATCAAGAAGCGATTGACTTATGGTTTAAAATGAGACTACTTTAGAAAAACATTTGTCCGACAACCATTGCATCAGTTAGTCGACTTTTAAAACATTAATAAAATTGTAGAATGCATGAGAACCCTTAACATTTCTAATGTTTAAAAAGCAAATAATTCTACAAAGTAAATTTGACACCTTATATACAAAAACATTATCTTCGACAGGACTACAATAATTAAATTTTACGTACATCCAAATAAAAGAGGGCTTTAATAACAATAGAAAATTTAACACTTGTACACATAACACGCAAAAAGTTGATCGGTCTTGAAAACATGCTTATCAGTGAATAGCTTACAAGGTTTAAATCGAATCCATTTTATTTGAAAGCAATGACCATGAATATTTATAAAATATAATGAAATTTTAATTGTCACAAATATTCAACTGTTTGAATAAACACATACCCTTTGCAGATCAATGTCATTCGTATTACTCCATGAACTAAACGCACCCTCTCAACTTCTCAAAGGTAATTATCGAAAAATTACACATTATTATCAAAACTTCAACACATTATGAAACTGAGGGAACATCTGCAGAAGTGTCTGCGCAATATATATGTTACAATTACGATAACAACTCTTTTATGCTGAATCATACAAACACAGCAATCACAGGCTTGCTTGTATATATATATATATATGTTTATAGTATATCTACAGATGATAAAAACGATAATTTGGACAAAAGAAGCATGTTGAGAGAATACGTGCTAGCCTACACTTACACATATAAAGTATTATCACACTTTCTTACTTCTGTACTCAGTGTGATGACGTAAAACAAATGGAACTTGCACGTTCTTTTTAATGTCTATTTAAAGAATAAGTACTTGATTTCTGACGCCGAATCCTTGGACGTATAAGAAGAAGTTTACGCTGAATAAACAGGTTTCAGAATAAACAAAATTTACATTGAATGTTATTATTTCTTATTAATGAATTATCAGATGTACATGAAATAGGTAACATTAAACTCCATGAAAATAAAAAAAAATTAAGATAAGATTGACACAAATTACGTCATTTGCATCTTATAGGCATTACAAATATGAAAAAAGTTTTCTAAAATAACCCCAACATAACAAGAAAAACAATTAGAAACAAACTGGAGTGAAGCGTCATTGCATGTATTCTTATATTTCATGAAAATATTACTTCAAAAATCTCTATACAAATCAGTATTTAGGTCATCAGTCTTCTAGAAGGAGAGTGTTAACATCGACAAATCACAATTTTCCCCAAAACGTTTTAGTTCTAGGGAGATATCAAACATATTTATCCTTACCCTTCTATCTTTATGTAGTATTAGTTAATCTGTTTTCACCTGCACTATTCTCGATTCACTTGTATGTGATTTATATATACAAGAGAAACACTATTTTAATGCAAATAATACTTCTCAGAGAATAAAATGTATAGTCTTGTCACTGAATGTCACACCAGATTAATGACTTCCATTTTTTTTTATTTTTTGCATTAAAGAAATTTATTATAACCTACGTGCACTTTCTTGTATAACAGCACTCGACAAACAGGAAAGCAGTCAAATTTTAAATTGTGGTCTTGTATGAGATAAAATCTCTTTCTGTGATTAGTAAGAGTAATCTTACATTGCACACGTATTTCTTGAAGAACAATAAAAATATATTATTACTCATATAGAAATATTCGGAGTTGATGCAATTTTTGTATTCTTATTATCGAGGGAACTTCCAATAAAGAATATAATATAAACATAGGCTTTATTCTCAGGGTTTACCAACTCATCATTATGTGCATGACAAGAATATACGAATAGATGGAGCAAAAATTACATAATTTTTTTTAATAAATGTGCAATAAATGTTATAAACTATCACTCTCAGTCGCAATACATATCCTGGCATGTCTGCGAAGGTGCGAAGGTGCGAAGGTGCTCCTTCATCAATTCCTTGATTTGTGAACCGAAAAGAGTGGGGCCACAAAACCAGCCACCCAGATATTCGGAAATAAAACCCCTAGACATCTGTGGGTAACATGACATACTTGGTATGTCATGTAAGTGGGGAGCTGTGAACAAGCTTTTACACCTCACAATTTTGATGCTGCGCCCCGCAAAGAACAATCGTAAGTAATGGATGCGTGCCTCACCTTCGTTTCACAGACTTGCCAAGACGTATGTCAAAAGTGAGGGTGGCCACAGTGTACATTTATTTATGTTAAACAAGCAGAATTATATATATACATGTTCGCTTTTTCTTATATTTGTAACATTCTAGTAGTGATGAATGCATAACCCTTGTGAAACGGACCTAGGTTTGCTCGAAATTTCAGAGCCAAGGAATACTGTTATGGAGCTAACACTTTCCTGAACACTTTTGTGCTCATAAATGAAGATATATATAACTTGGACTTTCATCGAATCGTTATTACTGTATTGAGTATTGCATTTACCGAAACTGCTGAATATGCCTCAAATTTTCATCGATTCCTAATAGTTTTTTTTTAAAGATTTGTATCTAAAAAAATATGTACAACATGTTCGAGAACAAATAAAAAAATTGTTCCCCTAACCAATTTGAATAAATATTTATACAATGGCAAAAGTGAAATAAAGTTGAATACAAATAAGCAGCAGTGCATAAGTAAAAAAAAAAAATCTGCGACTACTTTTATGTTTGTATTTCTTGTACACAGGCGCTCGGTCGTTTGGACCAGGGGGTTGAGTTGGAAGGGGCAGTGAGTAAAGAATTTGGCTGTAAGTCGACAGATCATAACTGGGATGGGTTCGATGTTTAGAGTGTCTTGCAGGTGGCAAGTGGGAGTGCGTCTGGAACAATTACAGACTACTCTGAGTTACCTGGACTGTATAACTGGAAATTTTAGGTAGTTGGAGGGACATGTGGAACTGCAGACAGGGGTGGCGTAAGTTAGAATGGATAGGATGAGAAATCTGTAGAGGGTTAAATTATTGGACTGTGTGAACTTTGAATCTCGGGGGAGTGAGGGGAAGATGTTACAGACAACTCCCATGACTTTGTTGGCGACGGTGTGCGAGTATTGGGTATAGAGAATTTTTGAGCCTGAGCACCAGAAGTAAATAACTTACCGATGAGGCACAGGGCACAAAGTTGTCATGGATTTGAAGAGGGTCCGCGAGGTCTGGTGGGGGGGGGGAGACGGCTCTTGGAAAATAGTTTGGTTTTAGTTCTGTGGGTATGTACTGTAAGTTTCCGTGTAGTAAGGTCGTTACAGCGTGACTGAGTCTGCGAGAGATTGTATCAGGCCGCCAGGACTGAGATAGAAGGGCAGTGTCATCTGCGTAAAGACGAGGTGGATGTGCAGAGGGCGCGGCATGTCGGAAAGGTGAAGGGAAAATAATGTCGATAGAACGGCACCCTGAGGAAGACCGGAGGGCTAGGTTGTGGGGAGGAGTTTGTGTCATTCAGGTGAACAGTATAGGTACGACCTCCCAAGTACAACTTCAGGAAGAAGGGAATGTAATCGGGCATGTGAAGTGAACTAAGTTTGAAGAGTAGGCAATTTAGCCATACTGTACCGTAGGCTTTCTCACTATCAAGTAAGACCATGCCTGTTTGTTATCTAAGATTAGAGCCATGGGTGATGAAGTTGGCGATTCTGGCAAGTTTGAATAGGGTCCGGAAGATGGGGATGGCGCTTGGTAAATATAATGGTTTCAGTTTTGTGGGCGTTTAATCGGAGTTCCCACGTAGTGAAGTGTTTGAGTAAGGTCGTTACAGCCTTGCTGAGTCTGCGGGATATAGTATCAGGCCTGAGATAGAAGGGCAGTGTCATCTGCGTAAAGGCAAGGTGGGTGTGCAGAGGGCGCTGCATGTCGGAAAGGTGAAGGGAAAATAATGTCGATAGTACGGCACCCTGAGGAAAACCGGAGGGCTAGGTTGTGGGGAGGAGTTGGTGTCATTCAGGTGAACAGTATAGGTACGACCTTTCAAGCAGACTTAAGGAATAGAAGGGAATAATTGGGCAAGTGCAGTGAGATAAGTTTGTAAAGGAAGCCACTGAGACATACTGTATCGTAGGCGTTCTTCATATCAAGTAGGTCCATGCCTGTGTGTTGTTGAAGACTAAAGCCATGGGTGATGAAGTCGGTGATTCTAGCAAGTTCAGAGACTTTTGACTGATTACCGAAGACAAAATGTTCCGGAGGCACAATGTGATTCTAATGAATAAAAGAATCCCGTGTATGGGCTACAGCTCGATTTAGAAGTTTGCTTAAGTTACTTAAAAGAGTAATAGGTCTGTGAGATCCGATGTCGCATGTTGGTTTTTCGGATTTTTCCGACCAGTTTTCTTAAAATTCGGGTAAAGTAAATGTAACGTGATACCTTTTATACTCCACAGAATAAAGAAATATGACTCTGTTAGACACTTATTGACGTGTTAGTAGTGCTACATGAGGAAAACAACTTATAGCTGTCAATACCAACAACTTACAGTTGCCAGTACGAACAACTTACAGCTGCCAATACCAACAACTTACAGCTGCCAATACCAACAACTTAAGCAGCCAATACCAACAACTTACAGCTACCAATACCAACAACTTAAGCTGCCAATAACAACAACTTACAGATGCCAATACCAACAAGTCAACCTAACGTATATTAATGCTCTTCAAATTAAAAAAATACCCCAATACATGCCATGAAGGCATGAGAGTAGTGGAGGTACGTTTTCACTCATTCTTCAACATGGTGTTAGATGGAGGTTAGTGGTCACCATTAAGCTCCGACCGCTTTATACCCGAATAGCGGGTGCATCAGTATCCATCGAATAAGACGCTTAATAGGCCTCAGAGCAGGTCCAGACATTTTGGAGTAAACAAATTTCTAGCCCAGCCGGAATTCAAACCCCGCACTGCCGAGCCTGTCTACGCTATTCCATCTTCTTGTGAGATTCAATGTAAAAACACAAATAATGTTATTTACGTAATACACGTTAATAAAATATATTCCTTGCCTGTATACTTTTTGTGTCGTAGACAAAATTTGGGTTTTGTTCTTAGGCTAAGAACTAACCGAATCACAGATCTGAACTATATTAAATAGTAAAAGGATTATGCATCTTATCCTCTAATTGGTTTGATTCATTTACAATGTGGAACATGAACGAATATAAAAGTATTTCCAACAGTGGAGTACATAAGTATCAAAAGTGTTTTTAAAATCCCACAGGACAAGCAATTCCGTTGATCGGGAACGGAAGTCTAATATTTGGAGAGAGTCTCTCACTGCTGACGTGAATAGGGACGAGAAATTTTATTACTTTGAGTCTTGTAAAGATTAAAATTATTCTACACACGTGCAGCTTATAATTACTTCTCAGTTAAACTAAGCAAAAATATTAATTTGGAGATTTTAGACATTTTTTCGGACAGGACATCAGCGTTGTATTTTAAACTTAGGTATACAAAAACAGAAGCAGGATCACAGCCTATACACAACTTTGTCTAACACGTAAAAACAGCTAAATGTTTCGACTATACTTATGTAACTATCATCAGGCTGGATATAGTACCTTGAATAAGAAAGCTATAAAACACAATACAATAAACTTGTGGGGATGAGATCTCGTCTTTACATCCATGTACAATTATAGAAAGCTATATAAAAGAACATGAAAATATGTGAAGTTTGCAGGAGGATTATGTAAAACTGTAGATTTGAAAAAGATCATTAAGATTCTTTAAAAAGAAATAATGTTCCGGAAGTAGGTATGGAGGCATAGGCTAAGTGGACGATCGTAAGCTTGAGCAACTCGACTGTGGGTTCTCTGATGAGACTTTATTTGGTGTGATGTTTTTTACCAATGAACTGTAGATATATGTATATTCCAGTATAAGTGTATAGATCACGTCTCTATCGCAGTGTTTCATATGAGATAATTATGTATGGCATAACGTGATATATAGTGCGGTTCGATGTGTTTGTAAAGGCTGCTTACTGCTGTGCACTGTAGTTTTTACGATATGCTCTGTACGATCGCTGGAAGCCTTCCAGCTGGACGTTTTATAATTTATACAATTTTACACAATCCTCTTGAAACCTTCATATACTTTTATGTAAATGTATACAGTTCTTGTATAACTGTACAATGATATACAGACGAGACTTCATCTCCACAGTTTTATTATATTGTATTTTAAATTCTTCTTTTTCACGGTTCTATATCCAGCCTGATGATGGCTACATATGTACGGCCGAAACATGTAGCTGCATTTACATGTAAGAAAAAGTTGTGTATAGAATGCGATCCTTCGTCTGTTCTTTTTATACATATTAATTTGGAGCATGCCTTTCATTTTCCGCTTGTTGCTTAAGTACCTCCAACACATTTTCCGCTTGTTGCTTAAGTACCTCCAACACATTTTACGCCAAGCACAAAGAACATTTTACGTTGAATATTGAATTATAAAAAAGAAAAGAAGTTTTGAGCACTTCCTCTGACAGATGACTTCTTTCACATTCAGTATACCGCCATGTGAAATGTGTGCAACTTTGTAGTTTTGATGGATTAATTTATGCGTAATCAAAAGTTAATACATTTGTTTGGATGTTAAAAATATAGTTACGAAGATTGAAATTTTCTGGGATGTTACGTCATGTCGACTATTAAACTGTTACCGACTGTTCGAAGAAGTGTGCTACTTCTGTCCCTGGAGTATATCAGCCTAAATAATTACGGCTGCGGAATTTATCCATATATTATACAGGTAAAGAGTACTGCATTGTGTTCAAATGGAGTCTCTATAATACAACCACATTTTCTGGCGCGGATACTCTTCTTGGATTGTACAGACCCTGAATATGGAAGCAGCAGTTTCCTCCGAAACGTCTGTAACCATTTGCCAGCGGACATCACTTAACGTGTTAGAAGATTTGAATCTCTCCCAACACTGGTGTGAGAACTGTCAGTCTTACAATTTGGTTACATCAGTGACTGCATAATTTTAGTAATAAGTCCGTAAATACTGAAGAGATTAATTTAACGGACTATGAGATAGTTAACAACAGTTACTGTTACGATACTGTATAAAGATTTTATGTCCATAATGTCCATAATGCATACAGAAGAAAACTGACTTATACTCTTTTTATATTTACATTATAAATGCGTTTCGAAGTATTACAAATTAACGAAAAATATATTACATTAAAATAACGACCATATTTAAAAATTAATGAACATATTTCATTACAATAGCACTTATAGTATAGTATCAAAATTCAGCTCACTAGTGGAACGTGGAAAAATTGGACATTAATAATAATGCATTTGGTAGCATGTTATTTGTACCTAGAAATAGAAACACTAGAAAAGATTTACTAATATTTAGCAAGCCTTTAATTAAATAAATAATAACACTGAAATTAAATTTTAATTTTTAAGTAATTTTGTTACAAACGACATCTTGCTCGAAAAAATGAAACGTAACGTCGTATTTACTTGTGGGAGATAGCGCAGCACTGATTACTGGTCTTGAGCCAGGGTTCTTGAAAACTGCTTTGAAATTTATGTATATGAAAAGGAATGTATGAACACACATTGCTGCATAATTCATTAATACTAACGTGAAGTGACTCATTACAAAATTAATTGTATTTTTTGTTTTGTAAATGAGATCACGTTTATTGTGCAGGTGACTAGGGGCTAATTGTGCGAAAATATGTACAATGACTTCGACGACTTCATAAGAAAAGTGACTGGCAATATATCAAGTAAGATGTTGTGGCAAAGCCAGCGAATTTATTAAAACAAGGAAAATGACTGCTCATGAATTTTCATCGACAGAGTCGAATCAGAATGACGATGTCATTAGCATTCTCGGAAAAGTTTTCAATGAGCTATTGGAAGGTATTTAAGTATGATATTTAATTCAGTCAACAGGGAAGAACTAAAACGTTGCTTCATCATTGTTATGCGGAGATTGTGACTGTGTGTCTTGGTTTTTACATGTTAAATTTCATTACAATTATTGAACCAAAAGGAAAATATCTCGGTTTATACTCACTAAATTTAATTAAAATTCTGTAACCGAAAACTAAAAACTGTAAACGGTTGTGTTGAACATACTTCATCAATTTTTAAAAATAGTTCAAAATACGGAATGCACGTAATAAAGTTGTAAATGGCTTTTCGAATCAGAAATAATTTCATATTTTTATGTATTTGATTGTTAATTTCACACTAATTGTAAGGTAAGTATAATGGATAGCCTTGTTATAATCCTATACAAACATTTCGTTATGTCAAAGTTTTTGTATAATATAAAATTGTTGTTACATAGTTATTAAGCTTTACACTGAAGCAACTATTGAGAATTTATTATGTACAGACGCCACATTTAATCTTTGTTGAAAAATTTTTACTTACACCTAAGCCACAGTAATTTAATAATTATAAATTAAGATATGATGTTGTGAAGTGTGCTGCGCCTCTCACGCCTGATGTTACACTATTCCCCATTATTAGTGCAATCATAGTGATATTACATGTAATATTTTCGTTCACTTTTAACTTTAAAAGTCAGAGTTTGTGCAGAATTCATACACTTACTCATTCACAGAACGGCGTGCAGAGAAACCTTTTTCAGTTGATAAGCCAAAAGTCGCATTTATAGTACGAATATAAAAACATAGGAATTAGACACAAATTGAATTAAAACATTGTAAACTAATAGAAAGAACTGTGCGAAAAATGTCATACTGTGATACGGGTGTATGTAATATGTGAGATATTTATAAACCTACTTTGCTGTGAAGCCGAAGCCTGCTGTTAGATTATCTTCGCTTAATTTATTCAAGCCCTTCCCAATCAGGACAAAGAAGCTACTGTTAATAAGATTTTGAATAGTTAGAAGCTCAGATATTTATCAACCATAAAGAGCATAGACATTTCTGTTCTTGTGGATAGGCCGGGTCATACAGCTATCATATTTCGTGTTTTATGTCGCTTCACTTATTGTGTAATGTGGATAAACACAACACTACTCGAAGACAATTTTTCTCGCATATAAATAATAAATGTACAAGCGGTTCCACTATGATGGAAGGAATTCGATCTTGACGCTTGTTCTACAAGCTTTTCCATTAAAGCCGTCATTTTTATGAGAGCACGCATAAAAATTATTGGCATGAAAGTGGGGGAAAACATTGATAGTTGTAACAAGTACTTGCAAGATCGTGTTATATTTTCCTCAAGATGCGATGTTACCCATCTAATAAGAAACGTTCTCAGAATCTTAGAATGTTTCAGTTATTGGATGTATGACTTCTTTCTTCAACGTGGATGTTAGTATATTTGCCACAGCATATAATGCAGTACAACAACCTTATGAGAAGCAAGACACGATAATACTTTCTCATTGTGGCTGTGCCCCAGACTCATTTTCTTCTTCGACCAGAATTAAACTTAAATTCTAGATGTCATTATGTTCGAATAATCGTATAATAAAGACCTTCTCGGGTAAGGGTCGTACTGCATTTCTTGATCTCATATTTTGGACATTTTAAAGTATCGTCCTGATCCTGAAAGCAATTCATGAGTTTCTGAGGGTGTCATAGGGCTCATGCTTGCTGTGGTTGATCCATTGGACATTACTTCCTTATTGAAATCACCCATCGACCTATATTCCTCTTCACCTTTCTCTGACATATCTTCCTCCATAATTTTTTCCAAATGCGGCGATGAGATTGGTTGGACGTCCTCATTAATGACGTGACGCTGGGAATAATTTGGAGATTGGTGTGGGGAATGGACAGGCACAGTTTCTTCGTCATCGAAGCACGGTTGCTCATCTGTTCTGAATTCGTCCTCCTGAAATTCCATTTTCGCCCGCTGATCGTGTTTTGTCTTAAGGCAACCTGTCTCCACGTCTCTTACCAGCCTGTGCCCAGACCTGGACCTTGTGAGCTGTCGTTGTACATATTCATTCAAATCTTCTTCTTCGCGTTTGGATATTATCCTATTGAGGATAATGAGGAAGGTGCCAATAGCAAGAGCAAAGCCTCCCGTGATAACTAACTCGTTCAACCAACCACCTAAAGACTCTAAACTCCACTGCGATAAATCGCCGGGTATAAGACCAGAAATGAGTAGGAAAGCTCCTAAGACCAGGAAAACAACGCCAATGTGGAGCATGCCTATGCTGGTAACTACTTTGGAGCCAACATCGTCCCCAGTTCGTCCACTTCCGCCTCTACCATGCCGTCGCCCCCGGCCCCTTGTCGTGATATCCAGACTTCCAATGCTATTCCGTGGGCTGGTAAAGCCACTTTCTGTTGATTGGGAACTGTAACGGCGCTCTCTGGCCCTCTTCTGTTCTTCTCGGCGTTTCCTCTGGCGCTTGATGGCCAGAGCCGAATGCAAGCCCATGGAATGCATCCTGGAACGGAATAAAAAACACGGATATACCAAGCCACAATTTAAATGATTACATTAAAACTTATTTAAATATAATTAGCTACCCAAAACCATAGGGGACCGCGGTAGCACAGTGGGTAAGGTGCTGTGCTACAAATCGGAAGGTCGCTGGTTCGATCCCAGTGGATTTTTTATTGACATAAAATCCTTCCGATCGCACTATGGCCCTGCGGTCGACTCAGCCTCTAACAGAAATGAGTACCAGGTGTATTTCTTGGGGGTAAAGGCGGCCGGTGCCTAAGGCTGACAACCTACCACCATCCTGTGCCGTTGTCACGAAATCTGGGAACCTTAACTTCCTTAGAACCCCCCGAGCCTGTCCAGGCCTGTAAACTGGACTGTTTTACCTTTACCTTTACTAAATATCATAGAAAACAGTGTCTTTTGAAAATCTGACAATCGCTTAGCTGCCGAAAGATAAGACATTTCATGAAGCCGATCATTTTATTTACTTTTTTTTTTTTTTCTTACAAGGACTTGAAAGTATGGAGTAGAACACGTGGAATAACACCTGAATTCTTAAATGCATTACTTGTCGGGTGAACTAACGGCAGATACGTGCGGAGCAATTGCAGTAAGGAAAAAAGTCGATGGAAAGTGGATTGACAAGGATGAAAATCAGTGGCCCCCCCATTGGCCCAGGATCTAAAGCATGCGAGTTTGTTCCTTGCTGGGTATATTATTGGGATTATCAGCAATTCTTAAATAACTAAAAAATCCGAGAAATTCAAATTTTGCGTGCCGGGTGCCTGTGATTCATATACAAGAAAATACTATCAAATATTTAGAATGATAATAATTTCTAAATTAGAAGGATCTTTTTCAAATAAATAGGTGCGAATGGTACCCCTTTATTACTCCGAAATTCTTCCATCCCCTGGGATCTAAAGATGTTGGTCTAGAATAAGATGGCCCTTTACAAACACTTTTTATACCAAATTGTTTGTATTCCGGAAGTGATGCAATTAAGCACATGACAATGATGAACCAGTTTAAGATCTTAAATGATATTAATCGCTGTTTTAAAGTGTATACAATTACGAGTAGGTCTTAAAACTGAAAATTGACATGATTAATCAGAACTCTGATCCCTCTGTGTATGCGTATGTACATTCTGCACACAACACCATTGATTTTCTAAAGGACGTAGAGACATAGAGAGAGAGAGAGAGAGAGAGAAAGAGAGAGAGAGAGAGAGAGAGAGAGAGAGAGAGTTCCCCATACTGAGATCATATCCAGGGAAAATGCCAATCAAATTGTTAATCGATTCATAAGCTTAGTTACGGAAGAGTTACCATAGCAAACATAGCCCTGTTTCATCATAAAAGTGTTTACTGGATCTGAATACTGAAGTGAAAATCGGTCTTGGCCGAGTTTAATGTTTATAAACTGAAAAAAGAATTTCATACGCCGAAAGTTAACACGGTTTCCTGATCAAACACAATAAAATGCGAGATGCATATTACACTATAACATTTATTGGTAGAGTATGTACTGTTCTGTCTTCTGGTCAATGTTTCTTAAAATTATTTTAAGGTACTGTTGCGGCGCTAGAGATAAGATACAGCTTTAAAGCGATTAGAAGTATTTCGTATTCTGAATTTTCGAATATTTATTCTCAACCCGTAAGTGTTTTACCCTGAATAAGTTCTTTCTTGATTAAATGTGTCATGTCAGGCAGATTCTGAGACAGGCCCTTGAAATAGACCAAGGTTCTCTCCTCCCCATATTATTCGCGATCGCCATGAAAGGACTGTATACATCCTTGACAGCATAGGCCTTGCAAAGGAACGAAGAAATTCATCGGCAAGTTCACATTTCGTCGACTGAGTTGCGAAAATATTAATGAATAATGAGTAAGAATGTATGGGCTGTGGATCTTACCCATATTCAAAGGATATCTTGGAATTCGCTTAATTCAAGTTATGAAAGCCACAGAATAACTTAAGACAGCCTTTACCCAAACGAGGTTCGAAAAAGCACCTACAGAATAAAATTCAGTTCAACATGCTGGATACTTTCTATGAAACGTCAGGTGTGGGGCTTACTTCTTTGCTTGACGTCAGCAAGTTGACAGTATCGCAAAATAAATGAAAATTATTTAATAAAATTTTCATGAAATTATTGTTCTATAAATTTCAATTTCGCCTAAAGTTGAGGGAATTCTGCTGTAACATCATTAGGGAACTGTGCCTCTCAAACTGAAACAGGATTATATGAAAAGAAAATTATATATTTAATTACACAAAATGAATATCTTTGAATGCCGAGAAATGTAAAATACTTCCTTTTTATCTAAACTTTTCTATCTTTTTATGTTTACCTCTCACATTATTTAACAAGACGCAATTTATTTTTGCTCATAAAAGTTAAAATGTCCTGACAGGATAGAGGAAAACAAGTGTAACTTTTGAATAGTCCGAAAATTGAATCTGGTATCTCCCAAAAACAAAAGTAATGCAGCAAAATATTGCACTGTGACGTTCAACGTGTATGTCTTATTAAGAGCATATGTCTTGAAATATGAGAGAGTAAAAATACCATATCCTCTCTTTTCTTGTGTGGATGTGAAACTTAACTGCTCATTCCCTGGAGAGAAGAGAATATTAATTGTGCTGAATAAAGAGAGACCAACTTGATGTCACTTGCTTTATTATTTCATTATTTAATGCTCAACAAGTTTCGGATGTTAATACATCCGAAACATATTGAGTATTAAATATTGAAATAATAAAGCAAGTGACATCAAGTTGGTCTCTCTTTATTCAACTCTCAAGATGACGCACGGTCCAATAAACATAACGTATTAATTGTGCATTTAATTTATGTCTACAAATGAAATGAAGTAATACATAAATATTAAACTGTCACAGAATATTCTATTACTAATAAAAACACTTAAAATTATTACTTCTTTAGTGCCGGTAAATAAAAACAGATGAGTTAAGTACGGTAAAAATTAATTCATTCATTTTTTATTAGAAACAAAAAATTCGGTAATGTGAATTATATTGCATTCATTTAATTAAACTTTACACTCTTCTGTGTGGAGTTTCATTGCTCTGTGTGGAGTTTCATTGCTCTGTGTGGAGTTTCATTGCTCTGTGTGGAGTTTCATTGCTCTGTGTGGAGTTTCATTGCTCTGTGTGGAGTTTCATTGCT
>Ga0123357_10002690_pt1 | contig 20026 bp, 17 predicted proteins | sample TergutEmb28metaG_FD_89873 | JGI IMG/M metagenome (GOLD analysis project Ga0123357, IMG submission 89873) | Embiratermes neotenicus P4 segment gut microbial communities from Petit-Saut dam, French Guiana - Emb289 P4 | ecosystem: Host-associated > Arthropoda: Insects > Digestive system > Gut ...
AACATTTGCTAAAGCTACTGCTAATCCTTTGGTCTTTGAAGAAGTAAATGCTGACGGAACCCCTACGACAACTCCGCCTACATATCTGTATACACCAACAGGAGATCCTAATCGTCCCGTAGGCGAAGGTCCGATGGTAACGGGACAGGATGGCTTGCCCTATATAAAGACTGATGACACTACCTATATCAACACAGTTAATGATCTCGTTATTATCACGCCTGATGCAAGTACGCTTCCGGGTGGTGATGGTGATGTGGTACAGACACCTACATGGCCTTCAGTTGCTACGCAGGCTATTCAGTTTAGGGTGTTGCCGATACCAAGTCAGCTTCCGGGCGCGACTAACGTTCCGATACAAGTTGAGTTCTATGACCCTTCACAAGAGACTGCTGCACAACCTCTGCGTTATATACTTACGAAAGGCTCTGTTGGCAATATTACAATTAACTCAAGCGGTCAGTTGGCAGTTAACTCTACTGCGACTCCCATAGCTAGTTATGGTTTCTATGTAATTGCTGCTGATGGTTCTTTTGCAGCAAGCAGTGTGTATGTGATGTTGCCTTCTGACAGTCAGAATGCTATCTACCAGTCTACCAGCATAGCTTCCTACGGACCTGTTAGTATAAGTAAGAATGCTCAGACAGCATTTAGCGTAGGCACTAGTCCTACAATATACAGCGTCACAAACACCACCTACGCCATACAGGGTTCTGCTTTAGGATGCACTTTAACTCCTGCGGGCCTCTTTACTGCCGGAAATACCGATGGCGTGGTTACGGTTCAGGTAACTAAATCATGCGTAAACAAGAGCAGTGATCCAATTGATTTGCAGGATGGTACTAGCCGTACGATTGCCGCAGGAGCCAACTATACTATGACTGCAACTTTTGAAGTAAACGTAGGTGATTCTATTACCTACAGAGCAGAAGCTAAGCCTTATGTTACCCAGCTGACTTTGCTTGGTGTCACCTCTTGGGACGATGTTGAGCCAGCACCAGAGTATGCAGGTGGCAATGGAAGCCAAGGTATGCCTTACCAGATCAGCAGTATTCGTCAATTGAAGAAGTTTGCTATTGATAAAGGCGCCAACTCTGGCTATGGCAAGTATTTCGTACTGACTGCAAATATGAATGTAGATAACGCCGATACGTTGAATGGCGCATTGTTGGGTAACGGCTTCTATGGCACCTTTGATGGCGGAAACCACGTTATCGAAAACCTGGAGTCAAGCACGGCACTTTTCAGGACCGTCTCTTATGGTACTGTCAAAAATCTTGGACGTAGAGGCGGAGACAGTAGTGACGCAGCACTCGTTTACAATTTAGGTAATGGAGCCGACCTGGTTCATTGTTTCAACGAAACACCGATTAGCGGAGGCAATGCGGGCGGTCTCGTATATTGTGCCAATTCTGGCAATGCCACTATCAATAATTGTTATAACACAGGAGCGGTAACATCTAACGGGATGTCCGGTGGACTTGCTAGTTACACAACAGCTAATGGTGGTACTTTGACTATTATAAATTGCTATAACGCAGGAGCTGTTTCTGGCGTGACGGCTGCTGGTGGAATCATTGGCGCGGTGAACTCCAATGGAGTTTCTGTTGGGCAGACTATCACTCTGACTAATGTATTCAACTATGGTCCAGTTATCAGAACAGCCACCGGAACGAATCGATATTTCGGTGGCATTATCGGCTGGATCATGGGTACTTCGGGCCCCTATCAAATAGTAAATATGAACAATGTGTCATATTTGCCTGGCCTGATTTCTTATACGGGGGTCGGGGTACAGCTTGACACTGATGTTGGCAGTCGACCAATAGCTCCCGCTACGTGGTGGGGAACCGGAGTTACGGTCAACGGAGAAGGAGCCAATACGCTTACCGGAACACAGACAGGGTTCCTGATGCCGTAAGCCCTCTCTACTTTGGTGACCAGAAGCAACCCTTCATTGCTTCTTATCACAGGTTCCTTTGGGGAGCAGCTTGCACCCTCACCTCAACAATAAGCTGCTTCCCGCAACCGGGTAGCCTGCTTCTCTTTTCCCGGGGAAGCAGGCCACCCCCTTCTTGAGACAAGGGTGAGACAAGGGCAAATGAGACAAGGGGACGGTTCTTCTGTCTCAGGTGAGCTCAATGAGACAAGGGGACGGTTCTTCTGTCTCAGGTGAGCTCAATGAGACAAGTGAGACAAGGGGACGGTTCTTCTGTCTCATTTTCGTTGTGCGCGTGATGCTGCAATTTCTGCGTCAATCTCTTCTGCGGTCAGGGTATCTGTTCCATTCTGCACGGAGTTTTGCCATATTCGTTCGGAAGCCGCGAGTGCATCGGACAGCGAAACCATCTTGCTGTTATCTGCAGCAAGAGAAATCTCAAAAGGAATTTTTTTCTGTCTGACTGATTGTTTTACAAAGACCATGATTGCGGTAGTTAAATTCATGCCAAGCGCATTAAATACCTGATCGGCTTCATTTTTTGAGACAAGGGGACGGTTCTTCTGTCTCATTTAAGTCGACTTATAAGAATCGGCAAGAATGAGACAAGAGAACCGTCCCCATGTCTCACATTGCTCGTGATGCGTGCAAGCGGATAGATTACGTGAGGTGACAGGGAGAATTATGCTACTATTGATGCAGAGGGCCTACTGCCTTTGGTCGGCGAGGGCACCTCAGGTTTGTTGATGCGCCGCTCTACTCCTCAGGAGTCGGGCGGCGTTTTTTGTTACTGCAACGTATTCGTAGATACTGATACAGTGCGATGAATAGAGAGCGATATTCGATAAGTGCAAGCACTATCGGTCGCCAGTCAATCATACGCATCCCTCCTTTCACTACGTCAAAGGGGAATTTCACCTCCTTATCCCCAGCTTCCGTGAGGGGCCACCGCCAGACAGTAGGCCTGCAAAGCATCCTATCAGGCGACCCTTACCAGATCCTTACCAGAATCTTACCCCGATTCAGCTGGAATTACCCGGCGAGGCTCTGACCTGCGGTTTCCTTATCTGGTCACCAATAAGCGTCAAAAATCTCCACAAACACCACACGGTGAAACGAAGTTCCCTTGTTTTCAATGGTGTAAATGATCTGAAATCCTACGTTTGGTGCGGTGACAAATACTCCAGGGGTACTTGTCACTGGGGCACTTGTCGCTCCGATGCGATGAGCAGAGAACAAGATGCGATAAGCTTCATAAAAATACTGATTGAATAAACAGATAGACAGCATCCAGCACGCCCAGCAGAAGAACATGGGATAATAAGCCTATGGAACTAGTTAAGGAAAATAGTGCGGCTCTTGCCAATTTAGAGGTCACAAAAATTATGAGACCCGTGTTTGCACGATATCCCATGATTGAGCAAGTATATCTTTTTGGATCGCATGCGCGCGGAGAAGCAAGATATGATAGCGATATTGATTTGTCGATAGTACTGGATAACAGCTTCGTTTTTTCTCTGCTTGATATGGCTGGACTGACGCGGATTTTAGAAAACCTAACAGGAAAAAGTGTTGATATTTTGGATGATTATCAAATCGATAGATTGCGCAAAAGCAACCCGCGGTTTATTAATCACTATAACAATGACAGAAAATTGATTTATGTTAAGCAATGATGAATTTGAGCGCCAACTTACTTATGTGGACGCAGTACTTACCGGCATTGCAGATATACATTCTGATACTATTGCTTCTGCAAAAATTGGTTAGCTTGAAGATGATAAGTACTATAGGCTGATCGCCTTTAGCCTCGGACAAATTGGCGAGCAATTTCATCGAGACAGATTAGATGGAGCTCTATTATCAATGTTTGGCATTGAAAGTGATCGACAGGGTGATATCTACAAGTTACGTAATTTGATTGATCATCACTATGCAAAAGTTAATCCAAAGCGTCTGATAGATGTAGTGGAAAATGATTTGGATGACCTTGAAATGTCTCTGAAGGCCTTGAAGCGCTACATTACAGAACAACTCGATAATGGGGCCGATGCTACAGGCAGCCTGCCATGTACAGGGGCAACGTAACGCGGTCTCCGTCAACAGTCAGCTCCTTGGGGCAGATGACATATTGCGTACCGATATGCGTGCCAAAACGCGCTTTAAATTTATCAAGCGAAGCCGTGCTATAGCGCTTTGATGACTTTACCTCAACGGGGCTGACCCGTGCGCGCATCGCGGCATTCGCATATCCCGCAACAATCAGAAAGTCTATTTCGATGTTCTCTGAAGATTTTTCTCGATTGCTGCGCGAATAGAAAAACAATTCGTGTCCCTGCGTATGCAACTGCTGTGCAACAATATTTTCCGTGAACATTCCTTCATTGATGCCGATCTTTTCCAGCAGGATATCACGATATATGCTTTCTGGCGTTGTTTCTGAGGTGGCAAGCGCGTGAGTAACCAGAAGCCCTGTGTCGGCCATATAGCACTTGATGGTCGAGCGATCCTCGCTTATTTTCAGGCTGACATTTGGGTCGGTTGAGTTAAAGCAGTCATTGGTGATGAAGGCGTCAGAAAGCCAAAAGAAGGCGTCCTCGTATTCGCGCAGACGGACGCTTTTGCCCAAAGAGGCGATGTTGAAGCGCTTTTCGTGCTTAGAGAGCTGTCCGGCGATAGTGTCAAATATCGCAGTGACCCGGCGGGTGGCGGTTCCAGCATACTTGGCGATATCGTTGCGGTAGAGCTTCAGGATGTCTCGCTTGATTTCATCGACTGCCTCAAAACTCCTGGTCCTGGCATACTCCTGCACTGCCTGAGGCATGCCGCCTACCAGCATATACTCCCGAAACAGCCGCATTGCCTTGCGATGCAAAGAGGCTGGCAGGGGGTTTAAGCGCGCAAACGCGTCGGCGATAGCCTCAGCAAGCGGCGCCTCCTCCAGGGCCCATAAGAACTCTTCGAAATCAAAGGAGTCCAGACGCATCGAGCGCTCCTCTGAAGGTATCAGGATGTCTTTCACATTCTTGCGGATCGATATCAGCGAGCCTGTCTCAAGATAGTCGTAGCGACCATCGGCCACGAGTTGTTTAATGGACTCGCGCGCCTTGGGAAAAGCCTGCACCTCATCGAAGATTATTAATGACTTTCGCTCGTGCAGCGGAACCTGATAGAAGGCAGACAGGTACAGAAAGAAGCTATCCAGGTCATGGCGCAGATCGTTGAAATAACCGATGACGTCATCGGGCGCAAAGGTGAAGTCGATGACCAGACACGTGTCATACTCGTTGGCGCCAAATTCCTGCACAAGGGTGCTTTTGCCCACACGACGAGCCCCTTCTATGAGCAAAGCGGTCGATCCGTTTGACTTCTGCTTCCAGTCAAGCAGTTTTTGATATGCTTTTCTCTTAAGCATGATCCTCCTGATAAATTAAATTCCCACGTTTTCAACACTTTGAGTATATACCAATTCCCACGTTTTCAATAGTATAGAAGGCCAGAAATCCCACGTTTATCGTACCTGGCGGGGGTATCATGATCGCCTCGCCCACAATAACCGTGCGGTTTACAAGAGATCGAGAGGATTCCGTTTGGCGTATTCCCGGTAATGATCGCCACGGTCTTTGTGCCGAGTTTTCTTTTGTGCTTAGCGCAAACGATGGAGCGGCAGAAATTTTAAAGGGGATCTTTTGCTCGCAGAGAGTGGTCTGTGCCGTTTGTGTTCGGATTGTTTCGCTTTGTTTGGGGCGGATAAGGGGGAGAGGGCGCAGTTGCCACGCGGCCTTGCGGGGGAGGGGGGTTTCTCCAAATAGGTAAAAGTAGCAACTGTTTAAGGGGAATTTCCTCCGCGGGCGTCGGGCGCCTGCGATAGTTAAGTATCTGTAAAAATCAGGGGACAGATACTGACATGGTGGACGATGAAATGATGAGGAAAGCTGGGGGACGGATTCGATGAACGAAGAACGACAACACAATCGATACGGCGGGCGCATTGTCACCCTGGTGGTTAGCTTTGTGCTATCACTTGTGCTGTTGCTCACGGTTGCCATGACCGCGCTTGCCTGGTCCGATTTTACGCAGAGCTATACCAATACGTTTAAAGGCACGGTGGCAAAGGCCGCGGTTGTGCTGCATAAGTATGGAAAAAACCAACGAGGCGACATCCTGCGAAACCCGGTGGCTGGCGCGGAGTTCTTGCTGTATCGCGTAGGAACAGGCGGAAGCCTTACGCAGGTCAACGGTCTTTACACCACCGACAGCTCCGGAAAGATCAGCGTCGGCTCGCTCAGCACCGGAAACTATGTCTTTGCTGAGCAAATCCCCGGCTACGGCTATGACTTTGACAGAAACGCCAGCAACGGAAATGTTCTTCGCTACCCCTTTACGGTCACGGCAGGTGACGTTGCGGTGGTCACTCCTGTTCAGGTGGAGGCGTACAACCGCAGGCAGCCGGGCGAGTTAGATATTACCAAGACCGTGGTCAATGCAAATGGCGCGGTGCCGAGTTCCCAGGAGATGAGCCAGGAATTTGAGTTTACGGTCAACTTCGTGGACGGCGGTACCTATGGGTATCGTATTGACGGCGGCCCGCTGACTCAGTTACAAAGCGGCGGGACTCTGAAGCTTACTGCAGGTCAGACCGCGGTTTTTGCCGACGTGCCCGTGGGGCTGTACTATGAAGTCTATGAGAAGCCGGTGTCAGGCTTTAACAGCTCAAGTTCCGGCAATACCGGAAACATCACAAAAGATATCGTCAGCCATGCGCACTTCATCAATACCTTTGGGCAAACTCCTGCGGGCGCCACGCGCATCACGGTGAAAAAAGTTGTCGAGGGAGAAATCCCCGCAAGCGAAAAGAACCGGAATTTTGGCTTCAACCTGTATGTCAATAATAACGCTCCGGTGCATTTCACCTTGCAGGCGGGCCAGCAGAAGACCTTTGATCTTAACGCAGGCGACGTCTATCGCATCACAGAAGACGATCCCTATTTGCTGGGCTACATTCAGTCCTCCGTCATAAACGGCGCGGGTACGGCTACGTCCAGTGAGTTCACGGTCACTGTCACCGACACCTATGTGGCGACGGTGCTGACGACGATTTCCGGCACAAAGACTTGGGATCTGCGCAGTGACCCTGCAGCAAAGATGCCGACGTCAATCACTGTGCAGCTTCTGGCAAACGGCAAGGTCGTGCAGACCGCGGCCGTCACGCCCAACGCAAGCGGAAAGTGGACCTATAGCTTCAGCGCGCCAAAATACGACGCGACCGGCAAGGCGATCACCTACACGGTAAGCGAGGCGCCTGTCACGAACTTTAAGGCCACCGTGACCGGAACCAATATCAAGAACACCTGGGTTAAGCCCACGCCGCCTCCTAAGCCTGAAGAGGTCATCATCTCTGGCGCTAAGACCTGGAGGCATGGGAGCAATCCTGTCGTCAAGCGCCCGACGCTCATTGTCGTAAACGCCATGGACGGAAACACGATTGTCGCGACGGACCTGATCACTGAGTCCGATGGCTGGATGTGGACCTTCAAGTTGCCAAAGACCCGCGCAAATGGCAAGGTCATCAACTATACCATCAGCGAGGACCCGGTGTTTGGTTACAGCACAAAGGTCAATGGCTACAACCTGACCAATACCTATATCGGCGGCGGCGGCGGTGGTACTACGGGCGGCGGCACAGGCCACGGCGGTTCCGGCGGTGGTAGCACTACGGGCGGCGCCGCGGGCAGCGGCGGAGCTTCAAAAGAAACTTCCAGCAGTGGAAGCCTGTCAAAGACGGGCGACGACCTCAGACTCAACATTTTGTGGTACACGCTGCTTATCGTATTGTTCTCTTCGATATTACTCGTGCTTTTGCGCCTGTTGCGACGCAAGCCACATAAGCACACCCATACGTGATGATTCGAGGTGCCTCCCACCTCTGATCATAAGCAACCCCCATTCTCCCCTTTGTGTGGTTGCTTTCCCCTGTTAGCAGCCCGCTGTTCCCCCCAGCGGGCTGCTTGCCAGCAAAAGGTCAAGTGCTGCTTTGGGCAGAGGCGCGCCGAGTCGTCGCGCCCTACAGGGCGGGTGGCAATCAGGGCGGTCATGGCTGACGCCAGAACAGAACAGGCTGGACGCAAAAGAACCATTCCCCCCGGCGTTTTTTGCTGGTAAGGTATATACTTATAAACCAAGCGTTTATTGAAGGAGTACAACGCGGTGAGCCAAACTGGGGCGGTACAAGAGCCATCAAAACAAAATACTAGGGCGGGGCAACAAGCGTTTTCAAACCAGAGTCCCTCGATACCTGCAAAGAGCCGGCGTCGTTGGCCGTTGGTGCTGTTGCTTTCTGTCCTCTTTCTTGTGGTGGTCGGGGGCTTGGGGGCCGCGACGCTTTACCGCGAGAACTCTGTCGATTCTGTCTACCATTATGCAGGCTATGGCTTTCACCTGGTTGCAGGAAAGGATCCCTCTCAGCTTGAGGCCACTCTCATATCAAATGATACGACAGCGCCGGTGGCGTCTCAGGTCCGGGCGGTCTATCGGACGGGAAATCTGTGGACAGACCTGCGGGCCTGGCTGGCAAACGATGCGCAGACCTATCCGGTCACGCGGGTCACGGGGCTCAGTTCAAAGGGCGGACCTCTTGATCTGAGCGAGCTTGCAACAGATACCGCTATCGTGCTGGAGGGCCAGAGCATTTGTTACCAGACGCCGGGCTATCGCCTGGAGGCGACCCAGGCAGGAGGCGCGCTGCAAGTTCAGACCGCTGCAATGCAGGGCACGGCCACGCTGCCTGCCCATCTTTTCACGGATGGTTCGGGCGCCCCGCTCAAGCTTGAGCTTTCTGCAGAATTCGAGTCAAAGCTTCTCGCGGCTGTCTCTGAAGTGGCGGATACTCCAACGCAGCGCGCCTCTGATTGCGACGCGCTGGCGCAGCGCATCGACCAGACGGTCGCGCCCTATAAGCTTGTGATGAGCAGGACCTTGGTCGCATCTGTCCAGTCGGAGCAAAAACTGCTCCAGGACAAGCAGGACAATTTTTATGATCGGGAGGGCGTATTGCTTGATGTCCCGGTGATCTCGCAGCGGCCGGTCTTTAAGGCGGGCTGCGAGGCGGCGTCAACGGCGATGCTGCTGACCTATGCGGGCCACCCGATGTCAACGGCTAACGTTATTGCGGTCATGCCTTACTCCGGCAACCCCGCCAAAGGCTACGTAGGAAACCCGCGCACCTGGGACGGGTATACGATCTATCCCTCGGCGATGAAAACCGTGGTGCAGAAGTATCTGGGCACCGGTGTTGATCTGACCGGCTGCACTATGGATACGATCCATGCCTATCTGCGCGAGGGCAAGCCCGTGGTATGCTGGCTGGGTCCTGGCGCGCTGCCGGGCATCTCTCCCCACTGTGTGTGCGTGACGGGCTATAAGAACGGCACACTCTACTACAACGACCCCTACCTTAACACCAAAAACCGGCCAGTCAGCGAGAAGACCTTTGCGGGCTGGCGCGCAGAATTTGGCAATCGCGCCATGAGCTACTGACGGCGCGGGCGCAGGCGCAGGCCCCGGCCCCGGCGCGGACCTGGGCGCGGGCTCGCCCGCGCAGCCTGACTTCTCGTATCGCTCAATAAACAGCTTGTGGGCGCCGGCGCCGGCCATGCTAAAGTGGTCGGGACGGACCGAGTAGAACGGATGGCTATGAGCGGAAAACGTCTGGCGCAGTATCTCTTTATTCTGATCGGCGTTGTGCTGTTGACAGACGCCCTGATTATGTCGCTTGTGGGCAACATGAATCTTGGGATAGTGGCGCTTACCCTGCTCTCTTTACTGCTTATCGTTTATGGTATTTTGTGGCGCAAGAAAAGGGCGCCCATCTGGTTGCATGTGGCAGTGATTGCCTGCTGTGTTGTCGTTGTTGCGTTTTCGGGGTTTCTTGGGGCGTATGGCGCGAGCACTGCTGCGCGCTATAACGAGGACGCGGTTATCGTTTTGGGGGCGGGTGTTCGCGGCGAAAGAATTTCTTCCCCGCTAGCCGCGCGGCTGGATGTTGCCGTCGCGTATTTTCACCGCAACCCTCATGCCCTGCTGGTTGTTTCTGGTGGGCAAGGCCCCCAGGAAGATATCCCCGAGGCATTGGCCATGCAGCGCTATTTGGTTGCGAGGGGCATTCCTGCGGACCATATTATCGAGGAAGAAAAATCCACTTCAACCTACGAGAACTTCCAGTTCTCAGACGCGCTGCTCAAGCAGCGTTTTCCGGAGGGCTACTCTGCTGTTTTTATCACAAACAGCTACCACGTGTATCGTGCTGAGAAGACGGCCCGTGCGGCGGGCGTCGCTGCCCGGGGCCTAGGGGCGCCGCTTCTCTGGTATGTTGTCCCGTCTGCCTACCTGCGCGAGATGATGGCGGTCACGAGCATGTGGGTTTTTGGGGTTCGGTAACAGATCAATCAGGCCCCGGATGCCCAGGGCGCAGCAAAGCCCCATCGCGTAGCCGGCGATGATGTCAGAGGGGTTGTGGACCCCCAGATACACGCGGCTCAGCCCAACGGCCAGCATGAACAGCACTGCCATCACGGAGGCGGCCAGTTCAGGGCCCCGCCGGGAGGCATACTTCACAAATACCAGAGTGCAGAGGCCAACAAACGCCGCCCCTATCATGGCGTGACCGCTCGGAAAGCCAAAGCCAGTCTCTGAAATCAGGCGATGCCCGGTTGGCCGGGGTATGGCAAAGCACTGCTTCAAGAGGGCATTGAGCACTGCCGATGCTCCCAGTGCGACACCGGCGGGCAGGCCATAGTTCCAGCGGGTTTTTGGCAGCGCCAGAAGGAGGAGCGTGATTGCCGCATAGACATACCACTCGCCGGCGGTAGTGATGACTTTAAACGTCGTGGTCAGGGCAGGGGTCCGCAGCGCGTAGAGCGCGCCTGCCAGGGAGCAGTCCAGCGCGGCAAATCGCCCCGTCATGGTAAGGGCCGCAAGCACGACCGAGATCAGGGCAGTCACTGCCAACGATAGGGTTATTTTTCCAGGCACGCGTGATCTCCTTCAAACTAGTGTAGAATCAAGGCGAAAACGTGCTTCATAATCCAAAGACGCTGTCGATATCGACGTTGGTGAGTGTGCGGGCAGATTTCTTAGAGGCGTTTTTCAGGAGCTGGTGCAGGTTGCTCTCGACTGACTCGCGCAACAGGTCTTCGTAGGGAACCGCGCGCAGCTTGAAGAAGAGCAGCGGGTCGTCGTCAAAGCGCGCACCGATGCCGTAGAGTACGGCGGCCACATGCTTACACATATAGGCCCAATCAGGGCAGGTACAGGCGAAATGTATCTCGCGAGGTGAAGGAAACAGGCCGCTTTTCTGGTCAAGGAAGCGCTCGCCAAACTCCGGGGGAAAGACTCCGTCGATAAGCTCGGCTGTTGAAGATATCTGTCTGCCACAGATATCCAGAATGGATTCCCACTTCTTTTGTGGCAGCTCGTCAATGCGCACCGTGACGGTGTAAAGCTTGTTGCCTGAGCCTAAAACGAGCGCGGTCACCAGGCCTTCTTCGATGATCAGGTCAAGCACCATGCCGCTTTTTAGATAGCTCTTTCCGCGCTCGATGCGGTTGGCGTAATCGGCATAGCTCTCCAGGTTTGCGTTCCAGGACTTCGCCCACCACGAGCGAGCAATGCTGCGCCCTTCAATGGCGATAGGTCTGATCTGCGGATTGGTTTTACGCAGTTTCTCCAGGCGCCTGGCGGCCTTGGCTTTCTTTTCAGCAATCGTCTCGTACTGAGGGAAGTTGTTGTAGCCCCGGCCCATTACAAACTCCCGTCTCTTAAAGCGTTTGGTGCCATGAGCTTTTCTCGTTTCATGAAACCGCATCCAAACGGAAAAGGTTGAGCAGGTCACTGTTGTCCATCTCGGTTATCCAGCCTTCGCCCGATTGCGCGATAACAGCGTCGGCAAGCTCTTTTTTGCTGGTGAGCAGCTCGTCAATCTTTTCTTCAATGGTCCCGGTGGTGACAAACTTATGCACCACTACATCGCGCTTTTGCCCGATGCGAAACACCCGGTCGGTGGCCTGGTTTTCAACGGCGGGATTCCACCAACGGTCAAAGTGTACCACGTGGTTGGCGGCGGTGAGGTTAAGCCCCGTGCCTCCAGCCTTCAGCGAGAGCACCATGAAGGGTACGCGCTCGTCGGTGTTGAACTGCTCTACCAGCTTGCCGCGCTGCTTGACAGGAACAGAGCCATGCAGCGTTAGTCCTTGCGTGCCGAAAAGCTCCGACAGATAGCGCGCCAGCGGATCGCACATCTCTTTGAATTGGGTAAAGACTACCAGCTTCTCATGCTTGGCGCGGATCGTTTCGCAGAGCTCTGCCAGCTGGAGAAACTTTCCGCTTTCTGTTGGCTTGTATTCTTTTTGCCCGGTGTAATGGTCGGGATGGTTGCAGATCTGTTTGAGCCGCATCAGGTTGGCAAGCACCAGGCCACGTCGCGTTATGCCATCGACTAGCTGCAAGCTGCGTTCAAGCTCATCGACCAGGGCCTTGTACAAAACAACCTGCTTTTTGGTGAGTGTGGTGAACTGTGTCGTTTCAAGCTTTTCTGGAAGGTCGCTGATGACACGGGTATCGGTTTTCAGGCGGCGCAGAATAAACGGGCTCATCATGTCGCGCAGGCGCGCATAACCCGCGCGATTATCCTGCAGACGGCCCTCAAAGTCGCTGAACTCCTTAGGGGTGCCCAGCATACCCTGGTTGAGGAAGTCTGAAAGCGACCACAGGTCAGAAAGCCGGTTTTCTATGGGGGTGCCGGTAAGCGCGATGCGAAAACGGGCGTCAAGCGCCTTGACGGCTTTGGTCTGACGGGCGCCGGGATTTTTTATAGCCTGCGCCTCATCGATGATCAGGGTATCCCACGACGTATCTGCCAGCGCCGGGGTTCGCGCGACAATGCCGTAGGTGGTGATAAAAAGATCGGCTTCGTTGGGCGCAAATTCTTTGTTGCCCGTGTGGATGACGCGCGTCCTTAGCTGGGGAGAGAAGCGCGCGGATTCATGCTCCCAGTTGTGTATAAGCGAGGCGGGAACCACGATCAGTGCGCGCGCGGATCCTTTGCTTAAGGTGCGCTGGCGTTCAAGGTAGGCAAGCACCTGAATCGTTTTTCCCAGGCCCATGTCATCGGCCAGGAGCGCGCCAAAACCTATGTCGTGCATGGCAGAAAGCCAGTTCAGGCCGTATTCCTGATAGGCGCGTAACTGCGCCTTGAAACCGCGACCTGGTTTGACGGTCTTGAGCTGACGCTGGCCGGTAAGGCGTGCGCGCAGGCTGGCTAACCAGGCCCCGCTGTCAACTTCGATCTCGCTTTCGTCATCGGCAAACGCAGAGGTACCCAGACCCATCTGAACTCGCAGTGCTTCTGCGAAACTCAGCTCGCCCCTGCTTTCGATCTTATCGAGGGCAGCCAGAACCTGGCGTAACTTTTCGTGGTTGATCTCTACCCAGCGGTTTTTGATCATGCTCAGGCCTTCAGACTCGCCCAGCAGCGCCTCGATCTCATCGCGTGATAGCTTGATATCGCCGTAGTAGGCCCCCGCGTCAAAATCCAGCAAAGTGTCGATACCCAGGGTAGACGGCACGCCCTTGCCAACGGTGAGGCGCACCTTTGGCGCGCTTTGCTGGCGCCACCAGTCAGGAATGCGGCAGACGATGCCGCACTCCTCATAGTCTTTGACCTCGCGCAGGAAGGTATAGGCTTCATCGGCGCTAAACCCTAAGGGCGAGAAGAGCTCCCCACTTTGCGAAAGTCCTTCAATCATCTTGCTGCGCTCAGCTGCTCTGTTTACCGTAGAGAGCAATGCCAGGAGGCGGTCGTAGTCGCCCTCGTACTCCTTAAGCGCCTGGCGCAGAGGAACATGGTTGACTTTGTCTGCCTGTCCGGTGCTGTAGGTCGCTAAAAACGCAAAGGGAAAGCTTGCCGACTTATGCTCGACCAGGTGGAAGAAAACGCGCCCCACAAGCTCGATAGCCTCATTTTTTGAGCGCAGGTAGTCTTCAACGGTTTGTTTTGAGCGGCTTAGCTGCTCTTCGAATACTACCTGCAGGCGAGCCCATATGCCTTTCAGCCAAGCAAAGCTTATATACTCGATGCCGGTGACGTAAGGCGTGCGTTGGAGGAGCTGGTAAAGCTCTTCGTCAGTTGCGTCCCGCGATGTGCGGGTGAGCTCGATGTCGCTGTCAGATGCCAGTGAGCGTACGTGCGCGGCACTGATGTCATACAGGAAGGCCAGCCCGGGAGAAAATCCAGGGTTTGGCGGACTGAAGCCCAGCTCATAAAGAGCCACGTCGGGCGCCTCCTGGAAACGCTTGAGCAGCGCTTCGCTGTAAAATGGCTTGTTGTCTGCGACCGGGGTTGGGGCGGCAGATAAGCACGGTGCGCTATCAAGGTAAAAGCCCTCTGCGGTAAAGATGGCTATTATTTCTTGCTGAGGCATTTTTCTCCTGCTGTTGTTAATCTGGCCTGTGCGCCCATGTAATGTGCTGAAGCCCGAAGCGCAAATGGCTCAAATGCGTTACTAACTATTGTATTCCATTCTTTCTACAGGCACTAAGTGTTGCCCGCCAATGACCGCATTGCCGCTGATACAATAGGAGCTACGATACTCAGAAGGGAAAGCAGACTGACGCTGTTAGACGCACTGGAAATGGACCTTATGGAGCGACGTGGCACCGGTCTCAGACTTATTCGTGAGCGCACAGAATTAGCGCCAAACTATAAAGCTGAATACGAACCCCAGTTCATCGACGATGGCCACAATTTCAAAGTGATCCTCTGGAACATGAGCTATGACAGCGACCAAGCTACCCTACCAGTCACTCTACCAGTTACCCTACCAGTCAAAGCTTTGCTTGAAGCACTTGGAGAAAAGGAGCTTGGGGCAAAAGAGCTAATGCTGCTAATGGGCCTTTCTGATATTAGGTATTTCCGAAAAAGTTATGTTACTCCAGCGCTGGAATCGGAGCTTATTGAAAGAACCATTCCTGACAAGCCGAGCAGTCGCTTCCAAAAATACCGTCGAGTAAGGTAAAGACGAAGCGAATAACTTTATGACTCTGACGAGGGTGTTTCCCAACGGTCTCGATGCGAAAACCGAGAATTGTGCAACAAGCTGGAGTGGTGACAGAGTAGAAAGAAGCCGACTTGCGTCATGTTGAACGAAGAGAAGAAAAAAGCGCTGAATGAAATCTTAAAGGACAAGCCGGAGACTTGGCTTCGTCAGGAGATCGTTCGGCTTTGTGCAGCCTTTCCTGATGGTCTTGAGTTGATTATTCTGGTATTCCAATCAAGATTATGAATCGGCGGTAGCTCAGTTTGCGGAGCACTGTCAAAAGGATGCCGTTTTCGGCATAGTTTTGGCATGAAGCAGAGTGGCCATGCTGGACGGTCTGATTTGGTTTTGTTATTATTATGTAGTTAATTATTATTGATTTATGCAGAAAGATGACACACAAGAGATGAAGACGGAAGCATATATAGATTACGTAACAGCAGCGGTAGGCAACACGCCCTATGGTGTTCCTATTCGTACGGTGATGCTTGCTGACAATTTTGCAGAGGCATTTAAGATGGATGCGAACAAGGCTCGTCGAATAATAAACGTCTACTTGAAGCGGCTGGCAGATCGTGGCGTAATTGCGCGTATCGCGCATGGCATCTATGCTCAAATGAAGACCACTGTGTTTGGTGCTTTGGTTCCCGGCGCGGAAAAGATAATCGCTGACACTTTTCTCAATAATGGTGATGAGGTTATTGGCTATGAGACGGGACCAGCGCTTATTAACCGTTTAGGACTCAGCACTCTTGTTCCAAGAGAACGGCAGATCGCTACAAACCGTTATCGAGCAGTGGTTCCCGCGGGGACAGGAATAACGCTTAAGAGGCCGCTCGCACCGGTGACAACTGATAACGCACCGTATCTTCAAATGGTTGAAGCCCTGAAGAACATGCAAAACTATCCGATCGATGCGGAAAATGCTGATGAGCTTGTTCGGGCTGCTATCAAGAAACAGGGGCTTGATCGCATACAACTCGTTCGCTATGCGAATGCCTATTTGAAACCTGATGAGCTACAAGAAGCCGTCGGGGTTATTTTCGAAAGATTGGACGAACGTGAAGCTGCATAATGATCGCGATGCATTTCTTGCAATTCTTCAGCAGGTGAATCAATCATCCGGTATCCGGGCCGACATTCTTGAAAAGGATTACTATGTCACTCTGCTCCTGAAAGAACTTGCCGATAAACAAGGCAAGCTGCCAGCCTATTTCAAGGGTGGAACAGCTCTCTATAAGGCGCTTGGCACCATCCAGAGATTCAGTGAGGACATTGATCTGACCGTGCGCATTGACGACTGCTCAAATACTCAGGCGAAGCGCCGTCTTGAGCGAGCCGCACAAGGATACCTCAGCCTTACGCGAACCGAGAATAAAGCGCTGGAGCATAATCGCAAAGGAAGTATTTCATGCGCTTATGACTATGAGCCGATTACTGGTTATGTGCCTGATGATGCCCTACAGCGCTTTGGACATGTGCGCATTGAAGCTACCTCATTTACTGTAAGTGAGCCGACTGGACCAGCGGAAATAGCTCCTGTCCTCTATACTCAGGCAACTGACGAACAAAAGGGCATTCTTGATTTACAGTATGATGTCGCACCTTTCCTGATTGAAACTATCAACATTGAACGCATCTTCGTTGATAAGATATTTGCAGCTGAGTTCTATTACGAGCGGCAGGAGTATTTTGATGTGGCAAAACATATCTATGACATAGCTGTTATGAGCCAGCTTGATGTCATACAAGATCTTCTTGTTGACGCAAAGCATCTTAATAAAATGATTGCGTATAAACGGCAAGAGGAGGGCTTGCGGATAGGCAGCGATCTGGTAGATAAACCGTTTAGCGAGTTTACTATTTTGAGTGGCCTCGTGGTGAATGCCGATCTTTCTCGTGCCTATAGCCGCATGCAAGAGATCTATGTTTTTGATGATGCCTACCGGATTGAGCATCTGCTAGCGTACTCGACATTCAGTAGAGTTCTTCAAGCTGCAATCGATCACCTGGAGGGATGACAAGCGGGAACAAACAGCGGTATGGTTACATTTTGCTGCGGTATTTGTGTAGGTTGAACGCAAATATGATCAGGGTGGCAAGGTAGGCGCCGATCATGATTGCCAGATAGAGCGGTTTTGCGCCCAGGGCTGCCAGCGCTACGGTCGCCAGGGCAAAGATTATGAGCGCCGCCTTGAATGTGGCAGAGCAAGTTTTGTCCATGATGGCGATGTTGCGCTCATCGGTTGTGTGAATTTCGAATCCTTCTTCGATTGGTTTCATTACCTTGGGTCCTCCCTGTAAATAAAAACGTCTTCGATACTCATGTCGAAGAAGCGCGCAATTTTGAACGCCAGGATTATTGACGGTTTGTAGCGTCCATTTTCCAGTGAGCCTATGGTCTGTCGAGAGACTTTAAGCGCGGTCGCCAGATCTTCCTGGCGGATATTTTGTTGCTTGCGAATCTCTTCAAGCCGATTTTCCAGCACTTTTACCGGCTCCTCTCTTAGCAAGACGGTGTAGTCGGGCACGTTACGGGCGTTGTGTTTGAATTCATCGTCTCATCCCCTTCTGTTGTGGACGCCGCTTACTGCTGGGCGCAGCGCTAAAGGGTCCCGCATAAGCCTTTTGAGACTTCGGAGCAGAGCGCCGTATAGTGCTCCTTGTTAGCGGCGATTTTTTGAAGCGCGGCGACAAGTTGGTCAATCTCCTCCTCTGTGTTGTAAAACGACAGGCTAACGCGGACCATGCCGGGCGCAACGTCCTGACTGCCGTCGCGTAGCGCCTTCATCTCTGCGTTGCTGATACCCAGCAGGGCCTGGACGTAGTAGTGCGCGCAGAAAAAACCGCTCCGGACCGAGACGCCAAACTCTGTTGCAAGTATATGGGCGATGTCATGGTGATGCATGCCTGACAGGTTGAAACTGGCGAGGCTTACCCGCGCTGCTTCTGAGGGGGCAGGGCCGTAAAGAGTCAGCTCCGGGATTTTGGCAAGCTGGGCAAAAAGGTAGGCGCCAAGGTCGCGTTCATGGTTATGCGCGCCCTGAAAGGTAAGTTGCCGGAGCTCGCCCAGCGCGGCGCGCAAGGCCACGATCCCCATCATATTGGGGGTCCCGGCCTCAAAGCGCTCAGGCGTGCCTGCCCATTGGGTGAAATCCTCGCTTGCTATGCGGACCGCTCCTCCGCCCGCAAGGAGGGGCGTGGCGTCTAGCAAGTAATCGCGTGGTCCCACGAGAGCGCCAACGCCAAAGGGCGCATACATCTTATGCGCGGTAAACGTGACAAAGTCGATATGCTCGCCGTGGTCATCTGCGCTGGCCTGCGCAGTATGCATCGATACGGGGCTGTGGGGCGCCAATTGCGCCATATCAACATGGACCAGCGCGCCGTGGGCGTGCGCCAGTTTTGCGATCTTGTCGAGCGGATTGATGAGGCCGGTGACATTTGAGGCGCCGGTAACCGTCACGATGCCAATGGCGCCCCGGTGCTGAACCAGCAAGGCCTCCAGGTGGTCAAGATCAAGCCTGCCTTGCGCGTCCACATTAACGCATTCGGTCTGCATGTATTTCTTCCAGGAAATGATATTTGCTATATGCTCCATGCGTGTGGTGAGGGCAATTTTGCCGGGTGCAGTTTGCGCGAAGGTATGCGCCAGCAGATTGATCGCCTCGGTACTATTCTTAGTGAATACAACTGTGTCGCGGCGCCGGTCAGCATCAACAAAATCAAGGACGCGCTCGCGTGTCTCTTCCATAAGATCCATTGACAGCGTTGACTTAAATCCTGCCCCTCTGTGTACCGACGAATAGAGGGGAGCGTATTCGGTCACAGCCCCCAGGACCGAGGTGAGCGCCGGGGTCGTTGCGGCGTTGTCAAAGTAAATGCCTTTTACGTTCTTGCCTGAGGACAGCGGAACCGTTTCGTCAACGCCGACAATCATTTTGTGCCAGGCGCGCTCATTTTTAGCGGTAGCCATTTTTGCTCATCCCCTTAGCGCAAACTGAACGCACGCAGGAGCGTAACCAGTGTGCTCTTGTTGAAAGCGGCGCCCAAGAAAGCGTCAAGTGTGACCAGGCCAATTATTGCTACGCCCCACCAGTAACTGACAAAGGACATGAGCGCTATTCCTGCGGCCAGTAAAATCAGCTGGACGAGCATGACGCCACGCACAAGGGGCGCCGGGGGAGTGATCTTCTCGGAAACAAGATCGCCATACCAGGCGTTGGTTCCACCTTTCAGGTAGTACACACCCTCGCGCCTCTTGGCGAGGTCCGTTGCGACACGCTTGCCCGCAAAGCCGACAAAGCAGACGATCGCGACGTCGCCATCAGGGATGCCCATCGCATCAGAAATAGTGTCAAAAGGCCCCAGCAACAGGTGGTAAGCATTCTTGATGTGCCCCCGATCAAATTCACCCTTGGTTCTGATGTCGATGACCGTAATATCACGGTCTGCCTCAATGCGCTTTTCTAATTGGTCTGATGTAAGGGCGGTAGCTGCACGTGGCATGGTGGACTCCTTTGGCGTAAATGTAAAGCTTACTTTCCATAGAATACGCTCAGCAGCTATCAATGTCAAGTATGCTTTCCATTGGGAATAAACGCGCGCTTACGGACGGGCACGGACAGGCACGTTACTTTGGCTTTTGCGACCAGCCGAGGCTCTTGTTTAAAGGCTTCGGATGCTTAAAGGCTACGCACGCTCGCGGGAGTCATTTTTCTCCAGGGCGGCCAGGATAGCGGGCCCGCGGGAGTCCATGATCTTTCCGCCCAGGATCACACCTGCGGCGGCGGCGGCTCCGCCCCAGATCAGCGCGACGACCAGGGCCACCCAAATCAGCCACCCTGAAGCAAAGATCGCCCAGACGCAGAGAGGCAAGGCGAGCAGGGTGGTTATGCTCAGGCAGCCCATCTGCGAGAGCATCTGGGCGCCCATCATGCCGGTTTTCGTTTTCAGTGGGGACTCGCCCGGCAGCGCGACGGGATAGATGATCAAG
>Ga0123357_10002691_pt1 | contig 20026 bp, 11 predicted proteins | sample TergutEmb28metaG_FD_89873 | JGI IMG/M metagenome (GOLD analysis project Ga0123357, IMG submission 89873) | Embiratermes neotenicus P4 segment gut microbial communities from Petit-Saut dam, French Guiana - Emb289 P4 | ecosystem: Host-associated > Arthropoda: Insects > Digestive system > Gut ...
ACAAATTCATAAACTAAGAAAGATAAGACCGTAAGAAATTAAGTCACACCCAAAAATATATCCCAGACTTCCTCAACAAAAAAAATAAGGAAAGAAAAACAAAAATACAAAACAAACAAAAAACATTAATGAACAAACTATTCACCAAGACCAAGAAAAAAAACATAAAGGGGTTAAAAAAATCAGAAAACAAAGAAACCTTAACATTGAAGAACACTATATGATTGAAAATAATCATTACCATGACTACGAATTATAGAAACCAAAAAAGATAGACCCAAAGAGCCCTCACATGTGTTGGAAAGTATCAGTGGTCTTTTGTGTGTGTGTGTGTGTGTGTGTGACAGAAAGAGGCAGGAAGTATTCTATTAAACAGTGAAATATGGACTTGAAATTAAATTGTTTGCTTACATGACAGCTTCTGTGTTACCAAGGGTGAAGAAGAGACAAGTTTAAACTAAAAATGAAAAACAATAATAAATGTTAGAATGTCACAATGTGCATTGTGTACCAATTCTTTAAGTATACTTAAATATATAATTGAACTGTCACTATACTCAGAGTTTTGCTTTATCATTTATTATTTAGTACAAATATGTAACACATATCTATATGCAAATTTCTGCTAGATATGAGAAGTGGTATATTACATGCACCAGCTTCCTGTCATGGCAATGAGTTTTATGTGAAATGAGAGCACTTCTAAGACTACCTTCTACATTAAATTATTTTTTACTTAGCAAGCACAATTTCTATACATAAATCACATCAATTTCTATCAAACTCTCATCAGGCATACAAGGATACAAGTTGGTAAATATTTGCCAGGCCACTGTCTTACTGACAATAAAAAAGGGGTAACATTTCATGAATGGGCTTATGGAAAGCATCCAGCTGGATTGTGAAATAAATGATAAAAGAACTGTCTCCAACATTTATAGAAGAGTACAAGATATTGGAAAGAACACACTGTGCCTTAATTCTGACAGGTTTCTAAAATGGATTCTAAAGAATCCAGCAAAAGGAAACAGAAGTCAGAACACCTTTGAACAATGGAATATTTCTGTATTACAATATCCAGAACAGGTCCCAGTACTGGCAAAGGTGATGAAAATGATGAAATCAATCTATAGACTAGCATATGATTCTCACTATAAAACTGATTAACATCTAACTGCCATTAATTGCAGTGCCCTATGTAACATTTGAAACAGTCATATCTGTAAGCTGAAACAAGGTACAGTTTCAATCTTTTCAAAGATCAAAGGAATCTACATGAGTAACTTAATTTTATAAAGAACGTCCTCTAAAATGAAGACACAGGAAACCACCATCTTGCTGGCCTATCCATAATATCTTCCACCTTCTGTACAACCCATTACCATATACAGTAGATTTCCTCTAATCTGACAAACACAGGACTGGATAGGTGCTGGATTATCAAACATTCTGGATTGTCAAGGAGTACCTAAATTTTGCATCCAGCACTCAGAGGATGTGCTTGTCAGTTACTTCATTTCATCATAAAAAGGCTTAACTTTTTAAATTATCATACGCCCAATCACAGGTTTTCCTTTAGAATGCAGTATTGTAAACCATGTAAGCAGCACATTGTCCAATTGCAATAATTTAGGCCATAGCAATGTCTGTCCATTGGGAAGATGCTTCACACATTCACTTGATGATACAATCCATCACAATTTGTCCTTCTGTTATGTTATATCATAAACAGTGGACAATTCAATGTTGTATGAAGTCGTAACACCTTTGGCTTATGCCACTTTCAAGCCTCTTAATTACTTCAAGCTTCTGAGGAGTCATTAATATTACACATTTCCTCTTACAAGCAGTACCTTGTTTACTCATCTTTCGACCTTTAGAAGCCTTTAAAATAGCACGATGGACTCAATTATGTCCAGATATCACAAGATAACATTACAGAATCAGTTACAGATGATGAAACTTTCTGTTACAGACAACAGATGTCCAGTCTTGGAACTATTTTCCTTAGGTGCTAAACTATTAGGATTTCCAGATTGTCAGTAGCCGGATTAAAGGAATTTTACTGTACTTACTGTGCTGTTTGTTGTGTACTGTATTTATCAGAACTAGCCATTTTGTGAGTTTTCTCTCAAAAGTCTTATTTATAATTACTGGTTTTATATTGATAAAAACTGTTTTCTTAATGAATTACAATCAAGCAAAATAAAGTGTTCAGGTACCTTTCTTTTAAAATTCAATTTGTCTTGAGGACACTAATTAAATGTATTTAGTTTTTCTCAGCACAAGATATTATATCAATCTATATTTATCCATAAGGTACTCAATAATTTTGATCTCATCTGTCCATAAAAGTGAAAGATTTTCAAAACACCAGTCACACCACAAAAACTGAGAAAAGGCAGAAATCACTGTATTAACATAAAATCTTAGGATTCATAACAAATTAAGCTGTTCCCTCAAGGCCCAACAAGAATCCCAAAACAATTTCAGGCGGTTGTCACTATTGGCACAGAACTCACGGAAATCTCTTAGGACTTTGGTTTGAAACATTTCATCTCCAGTGGCAGAAGTTGATGCAGACTTCCAGCGTCGACTCACCATGTGGTTCCATGACCAAAGGAATCCCACCTAGTGAAAGTAAATTCAAGTCCACGATCATGTTAATTCAGTTAAAGTACAAAATGTTAATATACAATTTAGAGTGAATGAGTGCAGATGGGTAAATAATAATTAGTGTTGGGTTATTTAACAATGATATGTCAGCTGCAAAAGTTATATAGCAAATGAGATGTCCTGAAGGATGACTTCAAATTAATTGCTCTGTGTCAGAAACATTGCATCTGAATTGAAATTCTCTCAAAAAATGTACAGAAAAGTTGTCTCTGTGCTTAATTAATTAATGCACCATGGAAGTATATGGGAAGTGGATATATGGCTCCAAATATTCTTAATTTTGGCATTAGATGAAGGTGGGGTGAGTTACAGACCCCCCCCCCAGTTGCTAAGACTCCCAAGGAGGGCCCCTGGTGTCACTGAACAGGAAGCTGGGTGGGTTCCAGAGGCAGTGCAGATGCTCTGAAGCAATGAAAAATCACTTGTGCATGTCAGTCATCAAACCATGATTCCTTGGTCATTCAGCCAGTAGCCCAGTCATTACATCCACCGTACTAATGTATGCAGAACACTGTTACACATCATAACATTATACTGCCTTCTAACCATATGTGTGGCTGGCCATTACAGTCTGCAAAAATATAGGGCTCTCAGACACTGTACCTCATTTCACCGCCTGTTGTAAGTGTAAGAAAAGCTTCATTGGAATGCAAATTTGTCCCATACAAGCAGGGCTCCAATCTCAAACATAACACCTGTATATGAATCCTACATGCACATCAAAAGTAGGTTGGCTGGTTTATCTCTCTCATCTCTAAAGTGGAAGAGTGTCCAGTGCTGATATTCATCATCATGGTGATTCCATGTCCATTCACACAGACATGTCAATGGGCATAACTGAACAGTGTATGAAGACAGATGCGTGACTGTTAGGAAATCAGCTGAGCACACACAGATCCTTGGGTCCACACTGCTCCAAATCTTAAAACAGGACTTAAAAACCCACAAGACTGATGTTAAGTGGGTGCCACATCATGTCAGTGAGGTGCAACTGGTGGAAATACAACATGACACATTGTATCAATCTGAAACAAGTTCATTGCAAAGGGAATAACTTGTTAATTGGAAAAAAATCAATTGAAGAAACATGGACTAAAGCTTAGGAAGTGAAACTCAAAACAGTCCCCTGAATGGCATCATCCACAGTCACTACCAAAATGCATGGTTTAACAAAATCCATGATGCACAAAGCTGATTATCATAAACATCCAAGGTGTTCTTGTGTCACCCCACTCCACAGCGCCAGAGTGTATATGCACACTATTGCAAGTCATTTCTATAAGACCACCTATGTTACACAGTTAGCAGAAAAGTATCATTCTACATGATAATGCTACGGCCTACATAGCAGCAGACATTACCCTAGAGATTCGTTCAACACAGATTTCACCGTATATATAAAATTGTAAAAACTCAATTAAGAGAATAAAAACAAAGTCTGCAGTAGCTTGTAGGACATACCACTAGAATTCCTCTATTCAGTCAAATGCCAGATGGAAGAGTGTGAACAAAATCCACATAACTGTATAGTTACAATAAACTCAAACCAAGCATACACTACTATAAGTAAGGTCCCCGTAATGCTCAAACTAACAATGGACACCACAAAAGTACAGACACCAGAACATACTGGGGCAAGCCAATATCAAAATTTCAACTTTACACCACAGAGACCTTAAATATAACAGTCTCAAAGCTTCATATAAATGTACATGTAAGAATAAATAGATAAAATTAATGAGGGGTCACTAATTAATTTACTATATTTAGTAATGTCATGTTCAACTTTTAACCATATTACTTAAGTGCAAATGCACCCCAGAAAATGACACAAATGTGTTGAAACATGTTGGCTTTTTTTGTAGTTGTATGACTTTATGAGATTATATCATACAAAAATAGCTGTATTAAATGGTTTTAATATTGCTGGAAATCTTAAAAACGTACCCTCACATCTGCACTGTCGTCATCCTTGTTCTTGCCACTAACATGTCTTGTGATATATTCCTCATGGGGACTGGACAAGGCATCTGAATGAACAGGGTATCTCCGAGAACTCTGGATTCCTAACTGCCTGTTCCCGAATCCAAATCTTCCATCGTGTGACCAAGAATTACTGCGGTGGTGCGGCCGCTATAGATTGTAAATACAAATTACAAAAAATGTTTCAAAATATCTTTATTCAAGACTTAAATGAGTGACATCTGAAGTATAGCTACATCTGTGGTCAAAAGCAGAAGAGGAGATCACATCCAACATTTTGTAAGTATGTACATTGCAGTGTTGTAGACACTGCTTTGAACTAAACTGAGAAGTGTCATATCTCTCATGGATGTTGAAATTCCCTCCCTTTCACAGAGCCACAGACCAGCAGCATTTAATCCTGAATTGTTAAGTAGCAATAGTATACATTTGTAGGCCAGACTGGTATAGCTTACAAGTAATTACTATCCACTTCCACCTCTAACTCAATCTTACTCTCACTTCACCACAATGTCCCATGCTATCTATTCCATTTCCTTCCCTATCATGTATCATAACACATGAATTTCTTCCCTTCACTACAATCCAATCTAATCCATATACTGCTCTCCCGTTTCATATCTCGTGCATTTTGTGCCATTCCATACCTTTTGCAAAAACCCAACCTAACAAATATCTCAGTCAGATGCCCATCATGTTATTTAGCCCCCTGTTAATCCTCTCAACATATTCCATCATACATCCATCATCTATACATTCTGATTCATTCCATCTCCACCAACTTATACAACTCTGTCCTTTTCCTTACCACCCTGTCCCATATATCATCCCACCACTTATTCCTCCCTCATTCTATCCCACTATCTGGTCCTGCCCCTTCCCATATTTACTGTACTTCCCACCCCATTCCTTCCTGTCCAACACATGATGTCATACTCCATCCCCTTCAGCCCATTTTCCTGATCTGCCCCATTCTATCCCCTCTGTTTCCCTACTGTTCCAAGCCATCATGTCGCTACCCTACTCTTCTTCCATCCATTTCCTACTGGTCATACCAACCAGTACTCTTTTCAATGTCACATCCTCCCCACCACTCCATTAATATATTTCATCTATACTTGGGAAACAGACCCCTGTGCACAATAGACATAAGTATGGTTTGGCCCAAAAGCCATGCTGGAAAAGTGAATGGTTATATTCATGCTCCAAAATACACATTTGTACTTGGGAAAGAGATTCAGAGCTGCTGTGGACAACAAAAAGTCCAATGATTGCATAAAATAAACTATCCCGAACGAATGAAACATTCATACTATTACATATGAGAATGGTAAGGATCTAAATCTATTCTAGACATAATGATATAAAAAAATTTGAAATGTGCCAGATGGAAACTAAACCATGGACATCCAATCCACAGTTACTCTCTTTACTGAAATTTATCATGGTTCTTCCAGGTATGAAAAGAATTAGTACATTAACAATTAAAAACCTAACTACAGAAAAGTACACACACTTCTGCTAATTCTCTCACAGAACAGATAATGTAAATGCAGTGACAGAAACCTGGCAGGGTTGTGATGGTATAAGAATGAACATGTTGCCAGTGAGGTGCACATACTGGTGCTGATGGGCCAGGATGCTGCTGCTGCTGCTGTTAATGTTGGATGTGGGAGAGCTCACATCAGAGCTCTCCACAATGCAACGGATAAATCCAAAACTCTCAATAATTGCCTCCTGGAATAAGAATAAACGCTGGTCCCATGTCTCTTCTGGAAATTCTGAAACAAGAATGCACAGTTAGTTAACAAGAGTACATTAAATTATCAGAGCCACCTATTAAACAGCTTTGCTGCCACCACTTGGAACAATTATGTTGCTTGTGTAAACTAAATTCCTTCCTGTTAAAGCATGGGACACAAATGTTGCAGATGCAGACTGTGCTGTTAAAGCATGGGACACATATGTTGCAGATGCAGACTGTGCTTTATCTCTTACGCAAGTTGGAACAGGTTGAGACATGTTAGTATGCTGCAGCCATCTGCGAAGCAGAAGTGTTTCTAGTGCTAGCCACAATATCTTTCAGAGACCAGCAGGTGATCACCAAGTTCTTGTGCCAACTACAGACATCAGCAGTGGAAACACTTGTAAGCCTCAATGCAGAATATGGAGATGGTGAGAAATCCACTGTGTGTAAATGGTACAACCAATTTCAAAACCGTTCAGAGTCACCAGAAGACAAAGAAAGTTGTCATTTGTGATATGAGAGGGTGCCTATAAATCCTTAGCCCAACCAGGAAGGAAATAAGCTACAGCGAACAAACTCGGGATTTATTCAACATACTCCCCATGAAGCTCAATACACTTCTTAGCCCATTGCTCTAACTTCTGCAAGCCACTCAAAAAAAATTCAGAAGGATGTCCATCCAACCAGGTCTCTGCAGCAGCAATGACCTCCGCATTGGACGAAAAATGGCATCCTTTCAATTGTTTTTTCAGTCCAGGGAAAAGGCAGTAGTCCAACAGGGCCAGATCCAGAGAATAGGGTGGGTGATCAAGACAATGGAAGCCCAGGTAGGCCAGTTTCTTCTGGGTTGCAAGTGCCCGGTGAGTGAGGGCATTGTTGTGCACGAACAAGACCCCCTTGGCGACATTCCTGCAGCGTTTTTCCTTCAAAATGTCCTTCAGTTGCACCAGCAGACATCAGTAATACTCCATGTTGATAGTTTGGCCCTTTGGAAGATAATCAATGAGGAGGATGCAATCTTGATCCCAAAAAATTAAGGTGAGAAATTTTCTAGTGGATATTTGCACTCCAAATTTTTTGGGGCGGGGTGAGCCGCTATGCCACCACTCCATTGATTGTTGCTTTGTCTCCAGGTCATAGTGATATAACCAGGTTTTGTCCATGGTCACCAATTGCGACAGGAAATCATTTGAATCGCACCGAAAAAATTCCAAAAATTGCTCAGACGACTGGCACCATTGACGTTTTTGATCCGCGTTCAGGCATTTTGGGACCCACTTTGCAGAGAGCTCCCGCATGTTCAAATCTTCATGAATAATGGAACCAACCCACTCACGTGAGACGCCCAGCTACTCAGCTATTGATTTAGCTGAAATCCAGTGGTCTTCCAAGATTAGCTCGTGAATTTGATCAATAATCTCCGGGGTGGTCACTGTTTTGGGTCATCCAGGACGAGGCGCATCACAGGTAGAAAAATCACCACGTTTAAACTGGGCCACCCAGTTTTTGACGGTGGCATACGATGGTGCATGCTCCCCTAATGTTTCTGTTAGAATGGCATGAATTTCCTACGGCGCCTTGCCTTGCAGAAAAAAAAACTTGATGACAGCTCATGTTGTTGAAATCACACGCATCACCTGACATGCTTCCTTTCAGCCTCTGTAACAAGAAAAGACTTGCAATTCAGCACACGAACAGACCCCTCTTTCCAATGACACTATCGATTCCGTTCTCCAACATCGGGAAGTAGGTCGGGCTAAAGACTTATCAGCACCCCCGCGTGTATATTGATATGAAGCAGATATGGGGTAAAGGATATCTGACACATAGTGGTAGGAACAAGAAAAGACAGAGCACAGTAAAGCTATCCCATTACAGGCCTGGGCAGACCCTTAGGGATCCTGAACGTTGAGGTTCCAAGAATTTCTGGACACTCAGCACGTGTAGGTGATAATGTTGTCAGGTACCAGCCCAGAAGACACTCCTGGTGCCCACTTCTGTTAGAGGCTGAGTCAATCCCTGGGCCATAATGTGGTTGGAAGAATTAACTCAATGAAAAACACAGAATGGTAGAGACTAAAAACGTGGAAAATAAGAGGTATCAGTGGAGAAATGTGGAAAGTGAAGCAAGCACATCTTGTTACAAGTCCACTGAAATGAAAAATTGGAGCAGGGATTTGCTAGGTAATGGCTTGTAGTCAATTTGGAATAAGTATATTTTTCTCAAGCACGAAGAGTTTGTTATGAGCCTTGACCAGTGCCTGCCTGTTTCTTATTCCCATTATATTTAAGTGCTCTTCTACCTCACCCCTCCATATTTTTCATCATCAGCCTCTTTTTATAATTCCTTCCACTGCAGCCATTGCAATTTGTTTTGACTTTCTTTGGTTTTGCATTCTTTCAACATGACCATATCATCTTAGAGGGATTTTATAAATTTTCATTATCTTCCCCTTGTAATATGTCCTTAATGACCCTGTTTGTTCTTATTCTCCAGCATTCCCCTTCTTTAAGAGGTTTCTCTTTTTCTTACAAACCTCCTTTCAAATATTCTGAGCATGTTCATTTCTTCCATTATCAGTGTCCAAGTTTTTAACCCACAGATTACACAAATTACATTTTTCCAGTATTTTCCTCATCATAAATATGGAATAAGCATATAGGAAACTATTAAACTGTATGATCAAATGTAATCATATGGATACACGGAAATACATTTAAAGTTATGTGTAAATGAGGCAAATAGAGTGCAAAAAACAAAAAATGAGTATTATAAGAGTACAATACACAAGCATAAATCTGATAATGTTGTTTTAGTATAATATAATTGAAAATATTTTAGAACAAACTTACATGTAACTGCAGAACTCTCTTAACAACTGTACACTGCAGCAACATGGTGTTACTGCAATTCAAACACAATTCAATGAAAGACATGTACAAATCCAAGGGACATTTCATTCAATGCCTATCAAATGTCCAAGAAGTGACATCAGATAATTTACACTCCACTGCAGCAGAGTACAGTTGTCATTGAGTTCTACGGAATTCAGCATCTGTGATAGGTGAAGCAATAATGTCAATTAACACCCTTACTTGAAAGATATTTTTTATTTCCTCAAACAGTGGAATACAAGGAGAAAGAAATTTATGTTCCTATACAGAAGTTCCAGGGGTCTTTCATTCCTAATTTAACTATTTTTCATCATACACCCATGTCACATATGGAAAGCAAAGAGTCCTTAATAAAGACGTAACGGTACTTGCCTTCAAACAAATAACTCTTGTTACCCATCAGACACTCCGTATCCAGCGGTACAAATATTGGACCTCTTAATGGATCTGATTTGTGGGCGAAAGGTGTCTTGTGAGTGAAAGGTAATGCCAATGGATCAGCTGGAATGGGTATCATCTGAAGGCCACATGTCTGAGCCTTTCTTGACCAACCCATAATCTACGAAATAAGAAAGAAAAGAAAAAAAAACAGTTAACAGTACATCAGATTACCAAATATGATGACATCTCTCTTCCTATCTGTACATTGGCCGAGTGAATGAAGCTGGTTTGCTCTGAACACAGATTCATGTAGACAGATTCTCTGTTATGTGTAAATCCTAATTCTGTAGTTCCCCTTTTAATGTTGCACTCAATAACAACAGTTATTAAAAAATGAAACTACATGTTTAGTTATACACACACACACACACACATACATATCTGATGGTATATTTAACAATTACTATAATTCATGTATATCTTAAAAGATGGAACACCCATCAAGAATATCTGTATCATGAAGTGGCATGGCAGTTCTTTCAAAGTCTGTACATAATATTTGGCATTAAAAGTTTGCCTCTTCACAATCTCTCCAGTCACAGTTAAGCTAGCTTCCGATCAGGATTCAAAATATTCCCTTCTCCTATGACAATTATAGGAGAGACAATTACAGCAGCAGAGTGATAACTTTCTTCGTTGGATGTTAAAAAACTATTCAGGTGTCAAGGCATCATATAATTCTCTTTTACACTAATCTGTAAAATAAGAATTGAGTTAAAACTCAATCATTAAGGGTATTTTCCTCCTATTACAATGCAAAACTGAAATTCAGAAGTGTCAGCTACGTATGAAGAATGATCACAACAGGGTGAAAATTAAACAGTCCTTCAACAAATAAATACATTTGCAAAGCTATCTTTATCGTTGCACCGTGCATTCTGTAGTTTATTTAATTAATACACCAACTAATGCACATATATTCATTTAATGATCTAAATAGCCAGTCTCACGCTATACATCGCACAATGCACATCCATAAACAGGTTCATTCTGAACAGTATATGACTCACACATTACACAAGACATGCTGCCACAGCACCAACTCAACATAACGATGTAAATCACTGAGTGTTTTTAAACTAAAAATTTAGCAAGGAACAATGTGAGAGAGTGTGCTTACCAGATCAGCTACAATGGTTCCTGATGCTGTCACCCACTGTACAACCAGCTCAAAAGCTCTATCAGCTCTGTACACTGACTGGTAGCGTGCATGTCCCCATTCTATTCGGTCGCTCTTTGTATTTATATCAATTTCCAGGTGGGTATGTTTATAAAGTGGAACTGAAACATATATAAACAGTGAAAATTTAAGGAACAAAAATAAAATAATGTCAATGATGATTAAAAATTGTATTTTATATACATACATCCATCTTGCAACTTCAGCATAGTTTTCATTGGTTAAAACACAGGTAGTATCTGAACTGGGGGTTCGTATAAGAGTGGAGATGAAATTCAGGCCCTACTGTTACAAGATTGCATGCTTCATTGCACTGGAAGCGGAGTTATCCATACCTATGAATTATGTAACTATTTGAAAATATTCAGCTTGAAACATAATGCTTCAAAAAAGTTTGTAAAAACCAACAGTGCAAGTTGAAAATCTCAAAGATTCATGTTAAAAACAACTTCTTTTTAAACTCTGTAGTGGGCCAAGCCAAGCCAAAGCCAAAGTGCTAACTGGGGGCGGAGACTTGCGTGAAGCACAAGTTGACATCCCCCTGTCTGTTAGCCATTCCTGCATTTGACTGCATCGCTGGGCTCTATAACAGACACCTTAACTCTAAAAGGCGATCTGCTTATGCTAACGGTTTGAAGTCAGACTGAGGGCCTTGACTGATCTTACCAAAAACTAGTGCCTAGCTGTAGTGGATCCATCCTGATTCTTCATAAATACTTGTGTCTCATTGCGCTATCCTGCAGAAGCATAAAAATGTTGTGACCATCTTCATGTTGACCCTATACCACTTCAGTTCAGACACTATTCGATTACACTACATATTACCTTTCATAGATTGTCTTAAATTCATTAATTCTGCCTTCAAAATGGGATAAGATCAGCATTATCTGCATATATAGACATCTAGAAGTGCAAAGGGTATCTGAAAGATGTCACCTATTTATCACTTCAACATGTGTCTTAGGTAGGATGTGACCAAACATTCTGATACCAACAAACAAAGAAATCTCATGTAACTTTGAAGGAACATCACACTAAGATATATATAGTGATGTTGTGCCTGTGAAAGGGTGAAACCTAAATGTGTTGCTCTGTTAATAAACAGAGGACAATCCATAAAATCTTGATGTGTAGCATCCCATTGTGTTTTCTAATATGACTCAAAAGTACTTTTACACTCAGTCAACACAACTTTATTTGTAAATCCCTTTTTGTTCAATGACTAGCTACATAATTTGGTTTTTACTGCAGCCATCATCAGGCTAAACCATTATACAATGGTAAAGGAGTAAAGTAACTGTACAGCATATATCAATTCAATAAGGTAGTGTGATCTCACACCTTATAACAACTGGATGATGGATTCAGTGACAAGCCAAAACATGCAGCTAGTTACTGGAAACAAAAATAAATTTCTTGACAAAGCTGTGTCATCTGAGTGAAAAAGTACTTTTAAGAGATTGTATGTTGATCTAACCTCTCCACTCCCCATCACCTTCACCAGCTTCTTGGCACATTTCTTCTAAAACAGGGCACAGGAACTTAGGTGTAACTTTTGGTGAAGAAGGAAGTTCAGATGAGGGTGATGTTGGGATACTCTGTCTCCAGCCTGTTGGATGTTTCACTTCAACTTCCAACCATTCATTCTCAAAACTCTGAAGATCGCCCAAGGGCTGCAAGAACTCTCCATCTATTAATAAACAAAAAGGACCAACCTGAGAGATACATATGTTACAAAGGAGATCAGGGGAAGAAACTGGCTTGGCATAGTGTGCAATTTTAGGTTCAATTAACCTCTCACAATGGCCCTGAAATTTGTGGTATGGCCCTTCCAACCTGGCACTTTCTTGGAAATCATATGATATAAACATACATAAACAACATATAGATAAGAAACAGTGCATCAAGCTAGTTACATGGTACAGAATGCCTGCTGTCCTCTCATCTGTGTACAAGTACAAATAAAATGACAGAGATACTAAGAACTTGACAGGCGACCCTCTACTGCCAAGTATCAACTGTGCTACACGTCACAGACTTTACCTGACACTCCAAACACTAGAACTAAAAAAGTCACAATCTTGTGGGCTACATTTTTCAAATCTAGCCTAGTTAACCTTTTACTATCTGGGAACAAGATACTTTCAAACTCTTGGTACAATGAGGTTGGCAGCTTGATTTTAGTAACAATAATGAAACACATATCCCAGTAAAAGTTATTTATTTTGCATAGTGCATATAAAGAACCTAAAAAATCACCTCTAATGTGACACATACAGAGTAACAACTAATTTACTTAATAACATATTTAAAGTCAGAGGTATCACCTAGTTGCAAAAATCAAGGGAATACTAAATGTACATAACACCTCCATGCAAATACTGCAATTAGACTTCCTATCAAGGAATAGCAAGTTTATGAAATCAGAGATCACAACAAAATAAAAGAAAAATAACCTTTCTGATCTTTCTCTTGCTGTACTATGTGGTACAGGTAGAATCCCACAATAAATGGATGTGATACATCACCTGATGCATGGCAAATCATTCGTTCCTTCAGCATTTGCTGAAAAAATAACGACAAGAAATGAATATACTCAATACGTGTTACAAAACTTCCATTTCACAATATGATAAATCACAACCACACAAAAATAATTTGATCCATGAAACACAAACTCCCTTTAAAATTTTGATATTAAAGTGAAATTAAAAGGTTTTAAACTTAGTACATATACTAACCTCTTCCGTGACAGTCAGACAGTGATGCATGCTGTCTTAAAATTCTTCAATCTTGCATGTACCCAGTGGCCAGTTTTCTGCTGTTTATAATTCACATATACATTAAGAATGCAGATCCTAAAGGAATTAGAGAATTAGCCTAGTGATCAGAAAAGTCTAAATTTTACTTGTAGTTACAAAATCAAAACTTCCACTGATCCATGTAGTCTTACCCAGTGTCAACCAAATATAGGGCCATACTATGACTAACATCATCTGTTTCTTTCTTTGCAATTCTTACACTCCCCTTTCTCATTCTGAGGTAGCATTAATAATCGTACCAGTCATGTTGTGGAGGCCATGTTCACATGCATCACTGTATAGTCATTTACAAGAGTCAATGTTTCAAACCTTTTCTAAACATTCATCATATTAGTAATTTCAGACGCTTATGTCTTCAACAGAAAAGCCCTGAAAATCGCTTTCATAGAGGTCTTCAAGATATTTCCTTCATAATTAAACATGTATTACAGGTTTCACATTACACCAGAAATGAGGCATGCTAACTATAATATCCAGAACTGCCAGTTTTTCCAGAATTTCATAATGTCATTGTCAGTGACAAGGAGTTCACAGAAGGCAACCCAGTTATGTTTCACTGATGGAAAAAATGCCATTTGCTGTGGTGCCTATAAACATACAGAATTTTTGGTTTAACTAATTACAATCAGTTTCCTTTTGTGGTTTCCTCATGCATCTGCACAATAAATATTATCTTGATGACTTATGCCCACATGCACATTCTTCCTTTTTAAAAGCAAGCATTTCTCTAGCATTATTTCCAATACAATCTGCACTCACTAGCATTTTACGTTGGGCCAGGTTTCAGATTTTCTTAACGTAAGGATTGCTTATTTCCTTGTAAAAGAAATCAGCTGCAGCAGCAATGGCACTGAGATCCCTATACACAAAGTTTAATGAATATTGGAGCATTGCTAATATCTGGTCAACCACACAGACGAGGCCTGGAGCCACACTTCCAGAACAGAATGAAATAATTCAGCATTTTGTGCACATACAGGCCCAGAAGGGTGTACTACACCTGCCCATTCCTGACTGCACCCACCACTAACCTCTTTGTATGCTGTCTATATGTGCTTACACTTAGAAGGTCCAGCACTACTACTGCAGTTCACTACAATTTTATCAGCTTAATCTCTCTGTTCTTAAGGTCACATATGGTTTCTAACCCTATGCCATAATATTTAGGTAGGCTTGTTCTGATCCCCCAATCTAAAATTCAACATACTGAATAAAGCTTCACTTAATGCCAGTGAAATTTCTAGTGTTTTCCACCAATTCATAGGATTTGTGTTAACAGTCATTCTGCAGTACTTGGTACACATGTCAATGCACAACCAAAGCAAGGGCTACTAACAGTTACAAAACATGCAGCAACTTTTAGAAACAGCTGTATATAGTAGTATCCAAAAATATCTGCTGCGACACAAAACCAATTTATCTTTTTTCCACCCAACCATACTGCCCTTCTTGGATAGCTCATATAATGTCAAATGGTCATGCCACTTTACAATGTGATGCCAAAACTTAACTACAAGTATTGCAACAGAACAATATTTCTATGCCTTCCACTGCCACCTGTGTGGTGAACTGAGAACAACGAACCATGACAGGAATTAACACATGATGATGATGATGATGATGATGATGATGATGTTACTTCACAACAGAAGAAAAAGTAGCTCCCTTCTGATAACGCTCGTGTTTAAATGATCTACTCAGACTCATGATTGAACCCAAAAGTATTAATGTCACAACAGAATATGTACTGGCAACACAGCCCTGACCAAAATTCTTCCTCTGCTAGCTTATGTGTAGTGATCACAGCCCACTTTTTCAATTCAACCCTGGCCAAGGTCCAGCCTGTCAACACACACTGTTGTAAAGACATCTGAAACAGCTGAGTAAAAAGAGAGATGCCACTTATTTTATTATTGCTTTATTCAGTGCTCAACATGTTTCGGATGTTAATACATCCATCCTCAGGAGCTTGCGACTAATTCACTGAGTTACTTCATGGGTTGTATCTGGTTCGATGTGTGTTGGTGTTACGTTGCAGTGTGGCTATGGTGGTGTGGTATCCGTATGAAGGCTGAAGCACTACAACCCATGAAGTAACTCAACGAATTAGTCGCAAGCTCCTGAGGATGGATGTATTAACATCCGAAACATGTTGAGCACTGAATGAAGTAATAATAAAACAAGTGGCATCAAGTTGGTCTCTTTTTACTCAACTATCAAGATGATGCATGGTCCAATAAACATAAGATTCACATCTGAAACAGTTCTTACTGCAGTCTCCCATCCGAAGTTTTCACTGTTTCTATTAGAGCACCTCTTCTTTTCCATCCTCAAACATGCATTGGTTGTGTGAGATGAAGAAAGAATAATAGCATAGTTCACAGGTTCGTTTGTCTGTATATATACGTGATGCTATATGTGTAGAATGAATCAACGAAAGATACATGAATAACATGCAAACCAGACAGTATGATGCTAAAGTATCAGAAGAAGACTGTGGTGACCCCTTTGACCCACCACGCAGGCACTTGATAGGAATCTGAAGACCCGCACTCATAAATTTGCCACTGAAAGTTTGGGCAGCCAAGCCCTGCCCCGCCGGCTATCATGGGTTATAGTTACTGACAGTCCAGAATCGACACACCAACATACACGCATATCTATATATTAATATCTCACAATAAGAATACAGTTTTAAAAAATGAGACAAACAACAAGTGATTCCCTTAACAATAATAATAAACTTACTACAATCATAAGCAAGAATACATTTAGAAGCCATCTCCAAAACAATGGACAATAACACCATAAACCAGTATCAGCTTACCAACCAAAAAAAGAAAACTAGCTACTAGGGAGTAGACAACCTCACCATCCTTCCAACTCCCACATCCCAAATCAGGGATTAACCAAAGAAAATTGCTAGACAGACGGCCGTGTATGCAACCATAAACAAAGAATATACAATAAACCCACGTCCTAAAAGAAACCAAGCTAATACATATACACACCCTGACTGCATGTCAGCCATACAAAGAGGGAGAGAGAGAGAAAAGGCTATCATCACCCAAGCCGGCTCATAACAGAACTGAACTCTGACTGCACTCTTTCCATCCAAAGAGGAAGACAGAACTCATCCTACCTACCCCTGCACCCTCCCCAGTAGTGGTGAATTGCCAAGTGATGCCCATATAAGGATGGAAAGTGAAAGGGCTTTTATCATAACTAGATTTCCTTGAGCTGATGTATCCACAGGATCAGCTCAGTGGTAATAAATGTTCACTAGACTTCAACCTACATTTTGGCCTTAATACTATTCAGGTAAATGTATTAATTTAGGGATTATGTTTTACATTTTGAATGTAGAATGCCAACTGTCTGGAAAAAAAAAAGTCTGGAAGTAAGGGGTGGGATGGACAACTGGACAACAACCTTAAATTTGATATTTAACCAAGTTATAACCTGGACAAACACTGACCTCCATAATTTCAACAGCCTTCTCTTCATATGGTATTCCCTCCACATGACGAATTAACCAAAGTACAGCATCTGCACTTATAAATGTGTAGCTTGGCAAGCTAGGGTGGTGAGTTAGGAAACCAACGCCTGACACCGTGTTTTGCAAAGCCTCAAGAATTTCTGATAGTGTTGCTGTACTCTTCAGCCGATGGATGTCACAATGACTCTGACTAAAAGGAAATGTTTTCCACATGTTATTAAGCATCACAGACCTAACCAAATATTCTCATCTTCATGACTCTCTGGTATCAGTAAAGCAGATCATGTACCATTATGCAACAAGATCTCACAATGATGGAGAAGCTTCACAACATAAAAACAGGCCAAAGAGACTCCAGTAAACACAGGTACAAAAACACATCTGTAAAATTACATATGATACAACTGTCTCCATGTTTCATCCACACAGTTACTCTACAGATACCTATAATGTAAGTACTGGAATATGTCTTCAATGCCATACTGTTGCAAAATTGACTAATTAATCAAATCCTTCCACCTAACACAACCATTTTCTTTGCTATGAAGTATCATACACCTCTATGTTATGAAGCCTCAACACTTGCAAAAGTATGAAACCCTCGATACTGAAACACTGATTTATATTACAGCCGCCATACAAATTTAAATTTGGTCCATGTCAGTCAACTTTAATATCAACTTATATCTTTCAAAACCAGCAGACTTTGTATAAAGTGTAGACTTTACTACCATCTAGACCCTTTACTTCAAACATCTGTACGCCAGTTTGCAACCTGTGGAATACGTGTTAGAACCAGTACATTCACTTATATGTACATATCTAATAACCTGAGAACTGGTGAAAAGATTATCGTAAAATTCACTACTGGGGAGTTTTATTAAAATCTGCAGGTATAGTCCAACTTTTGTTACAGATGGACAAAAATAATGGGCATTTTACATGATGATATAAATGTGTTTCTGCTACTATGTCAAGCAAAACTTGCTGAATATTTATTCAAGCAAAAGAATATTTTTAACAAAAGTGACAAGGAAAAGTGTACAAACGGTCAATTCACTTTTACTGTAAGTCTCATGGTTTACGAGATAAATGAACAAGAATTATTACATTATGTGTACCTTTCCAAACAGGTCGATTCAACAGCCAGTCTCCTAAACAAATGCAAAGACTATTTTAAAATCAATAATGGTTTCCTAAACATGTGAATGCAATAAATCCTTACTTTATGTTTTTGTGGGGGCCACCTAAAAATGATGTCAAATCCAGGTAAGTGTTATTTCCAGGCAATGAATATTTCAGCATGGATGTTAGCATATTACTTGTAATTCCTTCTGCTGACATGTCCATAAAGTGAACTAGATACTAGATCCCAGAATCTTCTACCTAATATTCCCTGCATAACCCAAATCCCTGTTACTACTGTAAAGTAAAATATGATCAACCCTTGCTGTAGTTTCTTGAGTTATCAAAAAACTGTTAATGATTTCTCATACATACAATCACACCCATTTAATGAGTGTTCTCTGATTAAATCTTACCAACAAGGACAAACTTCAGCTTACTCAAGGAAGGATTTTGCTGATGAAGCAATGCTAGTGCCTTGTAAAATTCAATTTGTAAACTCCTGTACAATACATTTTCTCAATGAATGTCTAAGAAAGCAAATTCAACAGAACCTTCTTTTAGGAAAGATGTGCTATTTTATAGTACCCTCTCGGCATTTACCTGGCAGGACTGGGAAAAGCCACAAAAACCTGTCAGAACAGTTGCCTTTCAGGCCAGTAATTAAACATGGGATCTCTAAAACAAGGAACATGAATGCCAATTATTCAACCACACTTGGTGACTTGCCTCTCATCTGCAGAATCCTGATGGTATGGGGAGTCCAATGTTTGCTGCTGCTGCTGCTGTTGTTGTTGTTGTTGTTGTTGTTGCTGCTGCTGCTGTTCTGGAGACGATGGTTGCTGACCTGAGCCCTTGCTCTCTCTCACAGCTGCTTCGCTGGCAGGAGAGATTCGTCCACTGCTAACTCCATCTGACTTTACCCGCTCCATAACTTTGGAACCCGACCTGATGGTAACAGTTGTAATACATCGTGCTGAATTGTGGATCCTTATATTTGTCTACATATTTAACATATACACATGAGGCGCATTCCAAAAGTACATTACATTAACAATGTTACAAATGTTCTTCTGCCAGAGGCTGGCAACTCTGCCATATTAGTTTTCCATTTTTGTATTCCTAGAATGAGACTCAATTCACATAAACTCTAAACTGAAATGTGGTCAAGTTTATCAGCTCATTTTTAGACTTCCATTTGGTATCAATTTTGATTCTGAAGAATATGCAAATAAAATATTCTTGAGGTGAATTAGAAGTTCATTCATAACACCAAAAAACACACCTTTTAAAAATATAAGTACAGTTTTACAACACTCCTACATGTTTCATCATCATCTCTGCCATCCTCAGGGAGATCTACACCAAGATTTAAAACTTACAACAGTGGATCAGATTACAAAAGTAATTCTTATTATATTACAGCATTCTTGCAGCTGTGGGCCGGGAGTGTAGTCAGTATAGCAACTGGCTATGGGCTGGGCAGTCTGGGGATTAAAACATCTTTACAGTATGATACATTAACCTTTTGGCGTCGGAATTATTTTTTTAATTTTAGCACACCCTGTATATAAAATGTGAATAATACAGGAACCAAATAAGTTAGATTTATGAAATAAACTGCATTTTGAAGAGGAAAAAACGGAGAGTATATACCA
>Ga0123357_10002692_pt1 | contig 20024 bp, 6 predicted proteins | sample TergutEmb28metaG_FD_89873 | JGI IMG/M metagenome (GOLD analysis project Ga0123357, IMG submission 89873) | Embiratermes neotenicus P4 segment gut microbial communities from Petit-Saut dam, French Guiana - Emb289 P4 | ecosystem: Host-associated > Arthropoda: Insects > Digestive system > Gut ...
AAGAAGGACACTGTTCTAGTTTGCCGGTTAGGGGTACATCCTCAAGAAGGACACTGTTCTAGTTTGCCGGTTAGGGGTACGTCCTCAAGAAGGACACTGTTCTAGTTTGCCGGTTAGGGGTACGTCCTCAAGAAGGACGCTGTTCTAGTTTGCCGGTGGGGGGTACGTCCTCAAGAAGGACACTGTTCTAGTTTGCCGCAAACGGACTTCTCCTCACGGCCTATTATAACTGTCTTACAAGCGACATACGTAGGCCCACTGCCCATCCAAAATGTTCACTCTGTAGTTACTTCACAGACACAGTTGACATAAGAATATCGCTGTCTCAAACTGAACCAACCAACTATTGGCCAGACTGCAGTGGAAATAATCATAATTAATTCCATTTCACTCTGCGCATTGCTACAACAGACAGTTGTTGTTGTTTTTTTTTTCTTAACGCGGAATTCAGCACTGCAGAGCAGTCGGAGTTTTCGGTCGCAATGCGGCAACTGATGTCGTCCGCTCTATAGCGCGATGTCCCGCGTTTAACATGGGACTCGCAGGACTCAGTACTGCAGACAGGACAAGTCAACGATCGCTGTGCAGCAATGCAGCATTGAGCGGGTTCCGCTTCAGGCTGCATGCCCTCTACATCTACGAATGGCATCAAGCACAGCCAGGCTCTTGCACAGCGCGTAACGTCACAAGCCAGACTCGTAGCTGAAAATCGTCTTTGTTCATAGCCTCGAAACAGTGTGATAGAAGCAGCGTGTTCAGTGTATGCATCGTTACCGCATAACTACATATCAGCATTTTACACATTACAAATACCTCGCACTTCGGTACCCGCAATAAAGACACCACTGTAAGTATAAGGATCAAAATAGGAAGGTTAAGTCGAAGGCAATTTCAGATCAGTTTTGACAGTACAACCACGTATTAAGTGAACACATCTCATCCTTACACATAAACGTCTATATTAAGCTCATGGTTCCGTGCATCATAATTCAATGTTAATAAAAATCCAACCAGATGCAACAGTATGCAGATATTTATTTACTGCAAAGTCACTCTACATGTTTCGGGTATTGATGATGGGTGCTGTGACACCCGAAACATGTAGAGTAACTTTGCAGTAAATAAATATCTGCATACTGTTACATCTGGTTGGATTTTTATTAACATTGATATATATATATATATATATATATATATATATATTTCAACATGTTATCACAACAGAATGTTTCTGGTTGGCGTTATGTCAATTCAATATAATCTCTTCCCATCATTTATGATCCTTTTTGATGTGATATCATTAATTCTGACGCTCTGGTTGTCCAATGTACATGACAAGCGTATACCCCTTAACATGGAGGAGAAGTCTACAGTGACACAATAATCACGCAGTTATACGGAAACCTCTCAATTAGTATCCATAATACTGATTTTTGTAACTGATGTACGGAAAAACACAAAAAGCGTAGGTAGTTAATAGAGCGTAGCGCACCTTCAGAAACCTACAAGAAGCAACTGAGACAGACAGCGTTCAATATCGTGGTTTTCGGCTACCACAATTTTAGTGAAGCAGGGAATGCCATAACCGAACACAGTTTCACAGTGTTCTGTCCATCGTTATGTGCCTCTATTGTGGTCCGCTGTGTGCGCTGATTGATACATTCAACTGTACTATTAACCAGCAAGGTTATTTAGTGACCGTGATGATAATGAGACGTCAGTGTCATGGAAATGGAAGTACCATCAGAACTCGACCAGCACAGCTTTGTTCAATGCAGGTCCAAAACACTGCGACCAGGTACTTGGGAGAGAAAGGGGCCTATGGGTCGCCTCAAATCTGGGTGTAACCGCGAGAAAATCATGCTGAATGGTTACGTATAAAACAGGAATATACTGTGCAACAACTAAGATCATTATGCTCACTTAACATCGGTCCATTTCCAATAAATTTGACATTTAGGCAGACTGATTAAAAGGCATAGGGCGAAGCTGTTTTTTGTTCTAATCGATAAAATTCAAACAATTTTCGAGTTCTGAAACAAGTAAGTGAACACAACGAAAATAACTATCGACTACGGTAAGATTGACAGTCAAATCCGAAGGCGAAAAATTTGCGAGGACAGCATACATCTGCTAAAACTGGACATAAAGGACAGTGAGGGATATAACACAGAAAAAGCATGTATAGAATGAGTAGCGCAGATAAGCCTTTCCCATCACGTTTCAGCCTCGCACAAAGTGGGACTGATGGAAAGTGATACAATCACCATTTGCGGCGTATGACACTAAAATACGTTGGTGCCATGTTAATATTACGATGGCGGAGAACTGGGCAGAAGAAGCTGTCTTCATAAATAAATATCTCTTCATACTGGACAGAGTCAACCCTAAAACAGTGATAGTCGTTCAGCGGACAAAACTACCGGCCTATTATGGGTCATGAAAGTTTACTACCCTGTCGAATCGAGGAATAGAAACATCAGGCCAACGAAGCCCGTATCAACGAAGACACTATGAAACTGAGGAATGCTCTGTTGGTAGGGGAGGGTGATGCGTAATTTTCTTGAATTCCATTTTTATTTAATTCAATTCACGGAACATCATTTTACATTTTTGTTTCGTATTACTTTTATTGAAGTATCGCTGGCATTTTGTTGTTGTTTCAGAATATAACTGAGAACCCGAAACAATTAAACGGATGAAATTGGTGCCGGCAGCCTCCTGTACAATAGGTATCGGGTCTTTCCTTGGGGTAGAGGCGGCGGGGGCGTGGGGCTGACCCCACACTCCCACTTAGTGCCGAGGTCCTAGAAAGAGTAGAGCTATACCTCTACTCACCCTAAGGGCCTTCGTGGCCTATAAAAAGGGTGAAACCTACCCACCTAAATTGGTGGCAGCGTCGAAGATCGCTCTGACGATGTTTGTCAGATGATACTGACGTAATCTAACAGGTTCGGAGGCGTCTAAGATATCTGGACATCAAAATAATTAGACCTAGCCAAGTTTAATGACACACTAACCTCATACCGACTATCTTACACGGGGCATTTATTTTCGTGAAATGCAGAATTTCCGAGATATTATGCTTGCATCACTTTGCGTGAAGCCAGCAGCAACAAGCAGGCACGCAGTGCACACACACGCGTGCGCGCACACACGTTCCACAGTTCAGTTACCCTGCACGACTTGTATCAACTTCTGTCTGCAACATTAAACCTAACAGCGCCCGCTGCAGTAAACTGAAGTTAAGTTTGATGAAAAAGTTTCAAGTTCCAGTACCTTAACGACGGACTCTCGTTTCATAAAATCAAATGACCCAACAATGATGAAGGCCGCACATGCCACCACCATTAGTTTTAAACAACAAGGTGTTCTAACAATCAGAACAAATTTTCCCACATTCTAGGAGCAAACCCAAATTCCAGGCGCCACACGCAAGTTCCTACCGAGGATCATAATTCTGGAGCGAAATGTAAACGTCACTCCTACGTAGCGCTCTCTGATACACATTCTTAAACGGAAGGAAAAATACTGCAGCTAATTATGTTGAACGTACTAGGCGCCACCTTATAAAATTTATTCCCTCAAGCGATCAAACGCCCGGGATTTGTGCACCCCTGAACACAGCTAACAAACATCTCCACAGATCATAATATCCCCGCCTTTTACGCAACATGAAAGTTCGTTAAAAGTAAAATATGGTAACATGGTCGCTAATGGTCAGCAGGTGATATCAGAGCCAAAGATTATCCCTATGGTCAGCATAACATGCTAACATGGTCACGAATTCAACTCTATATGGCTCTGACAATGGTACATGAGTGACTGCAGTGATCTTTTTGTGTGCTTCTCCAAAGAAAGGTCACTTCATGGTCACGAATGATCAGCACACTGTGGTAACATGGTCATGAATGGTCAGCACGGTGTGGTAATATGGTCGCGAATGGTAAGCACAATGTGGTTGCAGGGTCACGAATGGTCAGCACAATGTGATAACATGGTCACGAATGGTCAGCACAATGTGGTTACATGGTCACGAATGGTCTGCACAATGTGGTAACATGGTCACGAATGGTCTGCACAATGTGGTTACATAGTCACGAATTGTGTGCACAATGTGGTAACATGGTCACGAATGGTCAGCACAGTGTGGTAACATGGTCATGAATGATCTGCACAACGTGATAACATGGTCACGAATGGTCAGCACAATGTGGTTACATGGTCACGAATGGTCTGCACAATGTGGTAACATGGTCACGAATAGTCTGCACAATGTGGTTACATGGTCACGAATGGTGTGCACAATGTGGTAACATGGTCACGAATGGTCAGCACAGTGTGGTAACATGGTCATGAATGGTCTGCACAATGCGATAACATGGTCACGGATGGTCAGCACAATGTGGTAACATGGTCACGAATGGTCTGCACAATGTGGTTACATGGTCATGAATGGTCTGCACAATGAGGTAACATGGCCATGAATGGTCTGCACAATGTGGTAACATGGTAACGAATGGTCTGCACAATGTGGTAACATGGTCACGAATGGTCTGCACAATGTGGTTACATGGTGCCCACTCTTAATCTACCTTACTACAGACTTCCAGACGATTCGTGAATAATGAATGGGAAAGGGGGCTGAAGATAGCGACCGCGGCCTAATCTAATACACGAACACTGTCCTGGCTAATTCCTCGAGGGTGTGAAGAAAACACGGAAATTGTTACAAGGGCAGCCGCTCTAAGGTCTGACACTTGAATCAGGCGCCTCATCTTACAAGGACAGCTACCCATTCCACTGTAAATACCAGCCTCACAAGAAGGACTGTCTCCCATACGAAACAGTTAATTAATTCTTTATCTATTCAATGACGCCCTTGTCCAACTGCTGCGTATGTGCAACGTCGAACAGGTTGATGAGCTGATGCTATCCCGCCAGGTGGCTGGGGAAAAATTATGAAAATCACGAATAATATAACTACCTAAACTAAGGCCAATGAATGAATATCAACAAAACGCTTACAAGAAGAAAGCAGTTGTTTTGAGATTAGAAAGCTCAGTCCCCTCAGACACATTTCTAATCCGAGCTTCAGTCTGCAAGAATGTCCTTTCGATTTTGCCTGTCATGCGCACGAGCGCATTCCATTCGCTTTCTGTTCAGTGGTCGCGGTTATTATTTTTGTCGATGTTGGCAACACTGATCATTTACTCTGACTTCCTATTCATTCCGTTCATGAATGTATTTACAATGCAATCCATCATGTGAAACAAAACATGCAATCAATCAACCAACCAACCAACCAGTAGTCATTAATTTAGGCTCCATACTTTAGGCTTATTTTCACTTGATGAAGAGACCACTATACTGAGCACTAGCTACATTATTCGCATTTGGCGAAAAAGTAAACATGATTACAAGTAGTAATAAAATAAGAGAAACAGGCGCTAATATGGAGTGTGGTCTAGAGTAAAAGCAAATGAAACTGAGCAGACATACTTGCACATCTTGTCACCAGAATACATGCTCAAAACTTGATATAAAGAAACCTAATACATCCTTCCAGAAGTGACAAAGTTAAAAAAATAAGATCCGAGTACATGTCAAAACCTACATTCCCATCGCACAGATTCCCAGTTCTACTTACTTCTTATTATTATCATTATTACTATTATCATCATCATCATCATCATCATCGTTACATTTTACTCTTCTAAGAAATCTGTTGCTTAAGAACATATTCTGCATATGTTGAGGCTCATCAGCTATTAACCCTTACCCTGCTAACGTGGAGAATATGGTGAGCTCCTAATAATGCCAGCAGATGGCAAATGGGATTTAATTCGGCGTTTAAAGGGTTAAAAGTTTCGCATCGCCGTCATGTTTGTGACTGTTGCCTTAGAAACAGCACTTCACAGGTATGTACTAATTACGCCCGCACCACATTAACCATTCCTATCTCCAATGGTTCATCGATCGTCATCAAACTTGAAGGTAAAAAAAAATTTTCGCGCGGTTGCCATCTTATTGCTTCATATTCAATAAAAAATATTCCCGTGACAAGGGCTGCATACTTTGCAAGATCTCTAACCCAACACCATTTCAGGGCCTACAAACCAGGGGCGCTATATCGCTAACCCCTCACAAGTCCGTGAGACCGCCACGTCGTTGTTACTGACAGCAGGAGAGTAAAGCGTACGGCGCTGGTGTGTCCGCCAATGCCATAACGACCATACCAAGTTTCGTCAAAACCGGAAAACTGGTTCAGAGGCTGAAATAGGTAATGAACGTTCGGGTCTCATAAAATGCGTGCGTTTTCAAGACCATCTGTGTAAATATTAGCTTCTCAAGGACTGGGCTCTTTGGCGCGTAAAGACACCGTCGATCGGTTCGTATCAGTGTTTGCTTTGTAGAAGGGTCTGCTCTAGCACCGCAACAGCAAGTCCTAATGCAGTTCTACGTAATGTATTAAAGCAAAGCAGTCGGCCCCGCATTCACTACAAACGCTGTCCGTCTAGGAAACTTTTAGCAAATAAACTGAATCCAATCACATCCTTAATGCGTATTCATGTGCGCGCTGACGCTCAGGCACATAAACACTGAGCATTTACATTCCTGACAGGCAAATCCTCCAACTCACAGACTTGGAGAATTACAATACTGCTGCACTGTTCCGCCTTGTTCCTGACACACATGTCACCACTAAATTTTGATTCTTGCTAAACTAGCAGGCGATTTATTTTCATAATGTCCTACATATCTACCATAACTTTCTTTTTATTCGGCTTCTAAAAAGACAACATTTTTATTTTACCAACAGAAAAACTAATATTAAATTCTGACTTCAGTTGCTTGACGTTACTGCTCAAAGAGAAATCAGTAGCATACCGATAACACCACCAGACTTCACTTTTCGTGGCTATGGGGACCTCTCCTCTGTTATCAAAAATAAAATGAGAGATACATATTACGTGTAACTTATAAAAATGAAGACATGAATTCTACTGTAGTCGTACAATGGTTTCACTATCGGGTAAGTTACCAGTTACCCTAACATGAATTTCGTCCTCCATCTGCCGACCAAATCCAGAAGGATGCTAAAGTATCGACGATTCGTTCGCTCTTCGTTTTAAAAAGCTTCTTTAACTGCACAGATAATGTTAAATCGGATGAAACGCGAAGTATGGATGAGGAGTTTTAAGACTAAAAACCCCAGCAGAAATTGGCCATGGGCCAGTATTTAGGCGCATTCGCACATTCGCAAAAAGCGCCTATTGCTCTCGTCGTGTCTGTCCATCCGTCTAACTGTTTGGCATGTTATCAGATCTGCTTCTACTGGACAGATTATCGTGAAATTGATGTTGAAGACTCCCATTAAAACACGTCGGAAAAAAATCCGAATTTGTTTAAAATCCGAAAAAAAAAAAATCGGAAACTTTAGAACAAGACCTAAGTACAGTTTATTGTTGCCACCGAAAAAAAAATCGCCACAGAAGCGCTCTCTTCGGGTGAAATGTTATCCGGCTTTCAGAAAAGCCGAGGAGGTATAAACATTACACGAACGCGCCACAACGTTACGTTACAGGTACACCGCCAATCCTGCTAAGCTGATAAACTGATTTGCATCTGCACTGACTAAAGAAAGCCATGAAGACACGTAACAGTACACGACATACATACTGATTAGGCATACCCGAACGTGTGATAGTCCGGTACTTTCAATACAATCGTTATATATCTCAAGGAAAGACAAGAAATTGGTTTGTCGGGCAAAATTTTTGAGGCTCTAGTTCCCCTTGTCTCCGTGAAAACAATATCTGCAACACGACATACCGCCCTCGTAACGGGCACTCAAAACGACAAAGGCAAGTTAAATGGCTTCATACCCCTTTTCTAAACAGATTTCACAACACAATGAAATTCACAGGAATATCTAGGAACATCTAAAAGTCAATTTTCACTGTCGAGTTAATTGCATTTTATAAAGTCATGTAGTTTGCATTTTCTTCCGTTATGACACAGGAAGAAGTTAGGAATGGGATGATAAGAGGCCGATGCTCGACTCCGAGGCAATTTATTTCTACACCGTTCCATCTCCCCTTCCGGAGCTAATTACAGGACTTCTTAACATTTTATACACTATAAATCATGTAAAAGTTGAAATCTTGGGAAATTTGTGATTTCTTGCATAGTCACTGTGTGTATTTTATATGGTGGAGTTTGTAATGTGAGGAGAATCCAAGCAGTTATGGGAAAAGTTAACATAAATAAACTTCCAAGTTTCAGAAGCTTATAAACAGCACTGTCGGATGGTTGGCCCGACTTCATAGCGAGGGGAAACGACGAAAAGTTTATTTTAAAAAGATAACAGCCAGGAGGTTTCCGTCTAAGAACAACGTATCTAATCCGGGGACCGGAAGACACAACGACCTAAACGGCAACACACACACACACGCACGAAGGCACACACACACACACACACACACACTCACACAGACTTCTGCTTCGCCGAAACTTAAGTTGATGGATGTGCGTGCGAGTGCGTATGTGTGCGTGTGTTTGCATGTGTGTGGTGTGTGTGTGTGTGTGTGTGTGTGTGTGTGTGTGTGCGTGTGTGTGTAAACCAGTCGCCTCCAAAGGGACAGTCCTTAAGAAACTCACGTTCGCCCAGGTGGTCCAGTAACTTTCCGACTTTGATCAACGTGTCGACAAGAAACAGTCACTGAATCCTGATCTGAGCACTATGAACCAAGTCCACAGCTTCACCGCCCATTTCATTAGATCCATTTTAATAGTATTTCACCTCCACGCGTTAAATTTTGCAAATGGCCTCTTCTCTTCACGAATTCCAAAAATTCCGCATCCTTTTCTAACCTCCCACATGTGCCACTGACCCACCAAACTTATCCATCTCGATTTGGTCCGCTATCTCACGTTTGGAGATTAGCACAAATTACGAATGTTCTCACAATTTAATTTCTACTCTAAAACGCCTACTCATAGAATAATAATCACTAACTCTTTTTCAGGTTATTTAACGTCAATTTGCAGCTCCAAAGTTTATACAAAATCGAATGTACGAAAAACTACTGTGTCGTTGACCTCAATTACGGATGTGGGAAGGTTTGGCAGGGGCCGATTTCACAGTCTACACGATCAGCCTTCGTAACTTTGTTGTCCCGACGCGCTCAGTCTGGTAGGTGAGCCTCTTTCGGGAAACGGGCGTGGTTCACCGAAATCACATTTAGTTTTAATTATTTCTTTTTTTACTTGTTTTATTTACTCTATTTATTCTTGATATAAAATAATAGAGTGCTATATCCAGTAAAACAACTAGATAATTTCTAGGAGACCGACACAGTCACTTCTCTGTACTCCTACTTACACCACACTCGTATGCGTCTGAATTCGCACTGGATTGCTTGCGTCCGTTGTCCGCTGCTAACGTTTCTCATTTAAATCTCTCCCCTTCTACCTATCACCAACGGTCCTGAATATACGTTGACAGATTAACTTACAACGCATGCCATGAACCGTCCGTAACTGACGCCAGCAATCCTAAGAAACAACTACACTAAAAAAGATCGGCTATAACAGCATCATGGAAATCGCCTGCAGAGACGTGAAAAGGGAACCCAAAATTCAGTTAGGATGACAGGGCTTTAATCAGAACTGAATCTTACTTAAAACACTGCTGGAGTGTTTCGCCTGCACCAATTTGCCCGCCAGAAGCAGTTGCCTGCCAGCTAATGAATTGTAGGCTCAAAGTGTATTTACACAGAACTGATTGTGACAATCTGACTTAACAGCATGCACATGTCTCACTCCTTCTAGCAGTTTCATCACAGTGATATATTATCTAATTTACCACAAAATTAGTCGAGCTAAGAAATGCTCCAACCTGTCCAATTTCGTAACAAGCAACTTCCGTCAAAACTAAGACAAATTTGCAACGCGACAATGCCAAATGCATATACCGTCAGGTCTGATATTGCTTTGAGAACTGTCACACGGTCAACCAACACCCCTCAGCACCCCTCAGCCACAACCACACTATGATGAGTGTTCCACAGCGAGCACCATTACCTGTGACTCCACTCACACAATTAAAGTTATCAACATCAGAATTAATAATTCAGAGACTCGTGGAACTTGTATGAGCTAGCGAGGTGGACATGACACAACACAAACACTGGCACTTCTGACAGACATACACGCATATTTTTCAGAATATCTACCTTTCGTTTCCATACTACAAACCTAAATACCAATAGCCAAACATACAATTTTATGTAAGCTTGGTTCATACATCGAGGATGTTGGAAATAAGATGTTGGGGATAACATTGAGACCTACGAAAAACCGATAGCAGAAGGACAGCAAGGCATGTTAGGTCGAAGAGAGGTACAGCACCTCTCAGCAAAAGGTACAGCGCCTCTCAGCACAAGGTACAGCACCTCTCAGCAAAAGGTACAGCACCTCTCAGCACAAGGTACAGGCGAGTGGTAAATTTCACGCCCCGGCCACTTTGCCGCCAGGAAAAAACCCAGGTAGGAGGCTAAGTGGTCTCCAGAACCGGTCTTGATGGTTTTGGAGAAGAGAAAATCTCTTACCCCCACTGGGACTCGAACCCCGGACCGTCCAGCCCATGCCTAGTCGATATACCGACTGCGCTATCCCGGGTCCAAACAAATGGACGAATATTACAAAACAAGAATCTTTACAATCTGTACTTAACCAAATATTAACAAGAAACACAATGCACGAGTAACGTAACATTGCGGCGCGTTCACGTAACCACTGTTGCAGTGGAAACACAGCTATGTCGTGTGTTGTAAAGATACATGTCAATGTCAACTACACAAAAATATTAGGTGTTGCACAACAATGCTTTTATGGAGAATTTACATCGTCGGCAACAATAAATCGTGCAAACTGCCCGATGCCGCACTGAAACAAATGAATGTTCGTTTGCTCATTAGCCTTCTATAGAAGTGCAGTTTGGCTAAACAGATCGTAATGGCAGATAAATCGTTGTGCCGTTTATCAGTCTTTGTGGGGATGCCGTAAAGCATTATAAGAGATCAGACGGCATTAATCAGTTATGAAACCCAAAGTATGAACTATTACAGTTTGTGTGTATGTGTGTGTGTGTGTGTGTGTGTGTATGTGTGTGTGTGTGTGTGTATGTGTGTGTGTGTGTATGTGTGTGTGTGTATGTGTGTGTGTGTATGTGTGTGTATATGTGTGTGTGTGTGTGTATGTGTGTGTGTGTGTGTGTGTAATCTTGCCTTAGTTATCGGGCAAGCAAATCACACCTCTTCTACGCAGCAGTATATTATCATGTGCATGTGTGGCCTACGTGGACCTACCAGTGTTTTCCACATTACCTCACCAATGGCACGATTTTCTTTAAAAAAGTTATTGAATGTAAAATTCATAGAATGCATATCGGCGTTATATATCACACACACGGCCAACTAGTTTCGACCTCCAGTATAGGTCATCATCAGCCCAGTTATACAAGAACGTGAACTGGACTGATGATGAACTACACCAGAGGTCGAAACTAATTGCCAGACAATAAACAATCACAGAGAGTGCGCTGTGTGTGATTGATAACACCGATATACATTATGAATGTTACACCAACGGGGATGTTCCACATAAAGAGAAAATGTATGTTTCGATTTTCTCTATAACTGGTGTCCGAAAAATTGTTCTCATTCTAAGAAGCATTCAGCGAGACATTATCATAAGCGTACATAGGTCTTCACGTAAAGTACCCGTTATTCTTGTCAAATTTTAATGAAACTTGAACTTTTTCGATATATTTTCGAAAAATACTCAAATACCAAATTTCATGAAAATCCGTTCAGTGGGAACGGAGTTGTTCCACGTGGACGGAGAAACGGACAGACAGATATGACGGAGATAACAGTCGCCTTTCGTAATTTTATGAAAGCGCCTAATAATGATTCATATAAGGGGTGTCGAGACAGAAAAACAGTAGCATGCATATGAGATGCGCACACTACTCGAGAGATGTAGGTACAGAAAGGGTAACAATATATTAAATGGACATCAAAGAGAAAGGGTTTGGGTGTGCATCTGGGCTAGAAACATCTGGCTCGGGAAATGATACAGTAGTGTGGTCCTGTGAACAGGGTATGAACACCTGGGTTCCGTTACAAATTTTAGCACTTAGCAATTTCCCAAGAAATAGTGTGCTCTATGGAGATTCTTAGCTTGTAACCTAAATTTGAAACAAAATACGCTCTCGCAGTAGACTATACACTTACACTTCCGCATCGGCTAAAAAATTCGTTCCGTGTAAAATACGGAACCACATAAATCTGAGAAGTCCCATGTATACCCGAACACGGCATCAATGTTACTATCTGCATGAATAAAATACTGTTATTTCCATTCTCCATGAAATATTTTGTACCGACCAACAATGGGAACAATTCTTATATCCATCCAATGGCAACACTCCAGGAATGAATCACCAGTTGACTATGAACAGAAATGAGAGAGTTACAAGCCCCAAATGATATCCAGCCACTAGTCGAATTTCTGGGCGACGAATGCCCCAAACACAAGACTCACTGCACCCCATAGCAACCAGAATAATGGTTCTGACAAACTCCACATACGTCAGTTACACACAGGAATCTTAACGCACAGTAAGCTGCAAATTTCTACCTACAACAACATTCAAAATCGCACACACTGAATGTATCTTAACCCTGCAAAGCCTAGTGGTTATTATACGCACGGCCGGGTTTAACCTTTCATACTCAGAAGTTTGTCTTCACAGTCTACCGACGTATCCATACGATTCTCACAAATAACAGCTGTTACATTACGCAACATTAACCGACTGGGTTTTATGCCGTGCGTTCGGAAAGTCGCTGTGCACTTAGGCACGAACAGATCTGCAGAAAATGTTTGCGAATAAAATTAAACGGGTTCAGGCCTGAATAGACGCTCGTGGACATCACTTCCAACACCTTTTATAAGTGCACAGCAACTTTCCGAACTTCCCCTACCGTGCGTCACCGTGTGCCATCATATTTCAACTGGAATCTACTGTAGCCTAAGTGCACAGAGACTTTCCGAACGTATTTGATGTACATCATGTTCTCTGTGAGGTACGAATCTCATCTTTAAAGTGTATTGATTAATATTGGTCTTCGAAGTGTTATCTACACTTTGCATTAATGGGAATTTCAATCACACAGGTCGGTTAAGAAACCAAAACTGTGCGAGACGGTATAGACAGAATAACAGATACACTTCCCATCCTCCTACACTCAGAGTTAAAAGTCGTATGACCGAATATTACCAACAAGTGGCTACACACGTTTCGTATCCGGTAGATTCCCGGATCGACTCTCGACCTGGACACCCACTACGCTGACTGATAATGCTTTCCATCGCACTCCCTCCATCGCACATGGGCCAGTAATTAAAAAAAAAAAATAACTTACTACCACGTACTATAACATTCATTCCAATACATCAGCTTGCCAACTGACGATATTAATAGCCTATGTAAATGACAGCTCCGTTAGCCTCTTAAAGCCTACTGGTTACGTGATGAACCAACAGGTTTAACGTTCAACAATTGTACGTTCTGTCAAACTGTATTTATGTGTTTTGTGTTTATCTGAGAACAAACAGCGACTTGTGCCACTTACACCATAAACTGATTTGTTTTTAAAACCGAGATGAAAAGTGTTTACTGCGCGGTACGGACTGTGTATTTAAATAAAGCAGTCTGTGCGTCGTCTTTAAAAGGTTAAACAACTCGCGAATCGATTACAGCCATTTAAAAATAAAAAAAATTAAGCACGCCTGTCGTAAAAAAATCGGAAAGACAAAAACCAAGCTGGTATTTACGGACGACGCAACAGCAAAGCTAATGCGTCATCATCATCACGTGACAAGCGCTCTGTGGTCCACCTGACCTCCTACAGGAGGGATAAAGGAGGGCACTTACACAGATCCTGTGACGAGGATAAGAAAAGGTGCGCCTTGATTTCCATCTTCGAAGTGCTCAGTTGCGTACAGACAGCTTTATTTTGCCTCACATTATACGACAGCCACAAACGTTACTCGCTACCACTTATAAATGGCATAAACTGAGGCACAACTGCTTTTATTTCATACATATTTAAACAACAGAAAGTCCTGGAACGGATGCAGAATGTTCGTCTTCGCTCAGTGCTCCAGTGCATATGGTACAGCTACCTGGAACGAAATCCATGGAACAGCGTATCCCCTAACAAAATACTAGACGCTAAGCCATGAAACCCCCTAACTTCTGTAGAACCCAAAAGCTCATTCCCGCACCTACAATAGCCCACCACTGGTTCGTGTGGTGAGCCACGCGGATCCAACACCATCCTTCACGTTCCAAGTCTTTATCGCTTATTATTCTCTCCATTACTGATCACAATATTTAACTCCTAACACACAGTCCAAAGCATCATATAAACGTTTTAATATTATCATCTTATCTACGACTGGTTTGCCCAGTGGTTTCTTCCTTGAAGTCTTTCCCAATACAACCTCGTACACGTCCCTCTATGGCAGGCTGTCCCGAAACATCGGTAACTAACTACCAATTTACGCTGCGTAACATAACAGAACAGCGAAGGTCTCGACTACACTGCGACGAAAGACTGAAACCTTTTCATTATTCAATGTTCCACAGCCTCCTGTTGGATACGCAGTTACAATAAATTAACATGGAGTTACAGAGAGAAATCATAAAGCCTATTACCTATTGGCGTGGGCCGGGTACCGTAGTCGGTATAGCGACTGGCAACGGGCTGGACGGTCCGGAGATCGAATCCCGGTGGGGACGAGATTTCTCGCACCTGCCCAGACCGACCCTGGGGCCCACCCAGCCTCCTGTACAATGGGTACCGGGTCTTTCCCCGGGGTAGAGGCGGCCGGGCGTGGGACTGACTCCCACCCCCATCTAGTGTCGAGGTCCTAGAAAGAGTAGAGCTATACCTCTGCTCACCCTAATGGCCTTCGTGGCCTATAAAAAGAGTGAAAACTACCTATTACCTATTGGACACTTCCATTCCTATACATCTTGTGTTGTTAATGTCTTGTTAGGATACTATACATTTACAGTCCGACAATAGAATGCCATTCGGATGAAGGGCTAGCCCAGTGTCTCCCAAACTTTTTTTGCTCCGGACCCCTTTTGGCTTCGAAAAATAGTTACAGATCCCCACATCCTTGCTCAAGTAAATACAGAGTGTCCGGCTGATGGGTAAAGAAAATTTAAAATTTTTACTGATTTTCGATACATACTAATACCTACAACTTGCACTCGTAACAACAAAATAAAATAAATCAGTCCCATTACAGGCCCGAGGTGCCCAGAGGGTTCCAGGAAGTTAAGGTTCCCAGATTACGTGACAATGACCCAGGATGGCAGTAAGGTTGTCAGCCTTACGCACCGGCCCCTTTTACCCCCAGAAAATACTCCTGGTACTCATTTATATTAGAGGCTGAGTCGACCTCAGGGCCATAGTGCGATGGGAAGGATTATGTCAATGAAAAATTCCAAAGACATCATCTGGAATCGAAACAGCGACCTTCCGATTTGTAGCACAGCACCTTAACCACTATGTTACCGCGGTCCCCAGCACACGTAACAATGCATTCCATAAATTGGCCCTAAGAAGACTGTCGCTCGCTTCGTGGGATTTCTTAATTAGATATTCTAACGGCCATGCAAAATAAACACATGGCCAATTAAAGAACTTCCGCGTTTATTATTAACTAAAGATTATTCCTTAAGTTAAAAAAATAAGTAAACTTCAAAGTGGTCATTGCAGAAACGTATCCATGGATCCCCCGGAAACTGGTCGCGGAGAGCTGGTGATCCGCGGAGCACGCATTGGGAATCTCTGGGCTAGCCTGTTAGACAAATGCACAGATCGCTACAAAAGCAAATCCAAGAGCAGCCAGAGACATTGCCTGCAGTCGTATCGTGCAGATTATATCAACGTCATCACCATGGGAAGAACCTACTAAGAACAGGCTTTAAATTCGATTTACCGAACACAACCTCAAGATTTCCCATCTTCATACAAGTAACAAGTAACATAGAAATGGAGAAAAAAATACACAACATATATTTTACACATCACAGCTACATGTTTCGGCTACCTCAATGTAGCCATCATCAGGCTGTACACATAATTATAAAAAGGAAGTTATTTATCAGAACACAACGGGAATGCCATATTTTAAAAAAAGTAACGAAGTCCGTAAAACACAACACTTTATTGTCAGTACAAATTACATTACCTACAAGAAGTCGCTACATGTTTCAGCCCATAACAGGGCCATCGTCAGGCACGACTAACACGGTCTTGTATTTTGTATTAGTCTCACATGACGATGGCCCTAGTATGGTCTGAAAGAAGCAGCAACTTCTTGTAAGCAATAAAATTTTACTTGCAATAAAATATGCTTTTGAAACGTTGTGTGATATACAAGGTGGTTCAAATATGACCGGGACTGAGTAATTAGTTAACTTGTGTTCGCTCATCACTCTAGCAACTCCCAGACAGGACTGAACAGGTTCTAACCCGAGCAGGAGGGAGGGTGGAGGTTGTGGCTTCACTCTCTCAAGATCGTACAGCTGCTGCGTAGTGCGGCTTGTTTACACACAAATCAGTCCCGGTCATATTTGAACCACCTTGTATTTCATTTGCAGTGACGATGGAAACAGTTCAGTTGAGTGTGAAGTTGAGAAAGCTTCAATTTCCTTGGGTGAAGACGCTGCCCTAAATCGAGAATCCGCAGCGTACTGGGAGTCAACCTACGAAAATCTGGCCGGATATGACCTCTGTCCTCTCCAACACAATCTTCTTGAGACAGGCTAGTAGAATTTAAGACTAAGTATATCCGTGTTTTCCGCAAACACCCACAAACAACTCACTTTTCGAGGCTACTGCTCGAATTTCGCCAGACACATCCGTAAATATATGTACAAAAGCAAGAAACTTTCGAACCCATCAGACGATCTCGATAAAACAAGGTAGTAACATCGCACCACTTTTGGTACAGTATAGTACGTGGTTATAGGCTGGTCGACTAAGGTTCGATTCCTGACAGCGCCGAAATTTCTGTCCTGGCCTACCCTCATAAAATGTGCTCGACCCAGCCTCCGGTTCAGTAAATACCGCCATTCGCCTCCAAGTTACGCCAAAATTAAGAACGCGCGAGTCTAGACAACCATTTCCCCAGACCCCTTCGTGACACGGCACAGCGGCAAGTTACTGTACACCAACGAACGCAGCGTCCAGCTGGACGCGAAACCCTCTCAGAGAATCTACAAACCACTTCACAGCCGCACTGCTGCAAACCAACCAATAACGAAACCCGATCTGCAGTACTCAGTTCTGCGTTTAGCAAAAACTCCCTGTATAACAGACCCTACATATTGAACAGTTCCATGAAAGGGAAGTAAATGGCGTTTGACTTGCATGCCCACTTCAGGTTTGCGAAGAACCAAGAAGAAACAGTGGTATGTTGGCGGGCAGATTAATGCTGTAGGAAACGAAGGCGACGTTCGTAAGCTGTTAACATGGCGATAAAACTGGAGATCAGGCTACGCACAACAGCAACTGACGAGCCAGCTGTTCGAAACACAATAAGCCATAAAATGTAATGCTACTGCCAGAAACAGTTGCCTGCGGCGAAATGAGTTTTAAATCTTACAAACTTCTTCAGAAGTTAAAACAAAAACAAAAAAAAAAGCAATAATTAGCACAGTTTTACGGCACAGTGTCAGTTCTCTGGGGCTCGTGTTTTATGTAGGAACCAACAGAAAATCTACTCAAACAATTATGAAGCAATACGACAAAGTTTCAGCGACACCAATTAAATGTGTAATAAAAGCAAGCAGGTCTAATAGTACAAGCAAAACAAGCACAAAGCATAGAAAATTTTTGTCGGAAATCATAAAGGAAAGAAACGCCTCTGAAAACACCCGTAGGTGTTGAAGGGATAACAGTAAAGTTTGCTTTAAGGATAGACGGTATAAGAGTGTAGACTAGATTCATCTGGCTCAATTATATGAACTTGTGGTGGGATGTTCTGAACCTTCTTGTACTATAAAGGGCGGGGAATTTCGTAACTCGCTGGGCGACTATAGATTTCTCAGAACTAATTATACTTGAAGGTGCAAGAAGGTAAGACACTAACTAAACTTAACGAAGGATGTCGAAAGCAAACAAAAAAAAGTTCTACTGAGAGTTATGTGGTTCATCTCCATACCCTACACATCACTGCGGAAAGAATTAAGAAAATACAACTGTACTGACAGGGAAGAATGAATTCTTGTCACAATTCTAGCGAACGGTAAATACGATAACTCAAGACCAGTTCTAAAAACGGCTGCTGACAAAATACGGGAAATTGTGGCTGGGGTGAATTGTGCTGGCAAGAAGTCAATGAGGGAGATATGAAATTAGAACTCGTTTGATGAATGCTGCAGATTCCAACCACGTGTGGAGGCTGACATATTATCTAGTTCGTAAGATAAACGCTGGGGTATTCGCGAAGGCTCAGATTTGTAAAATCATCGCCGTGAAGGAGCACAATTTGTGCGTACTCTTCTTTTTTACACTTGTAAAGACAACATAAGACGCTTATGAAGTGCCGAAGACTACGTTTAAAATTGTTTTTAAGCAGCCTTCTCCCTTTAAAGAGCGCATGGTAAGGAGTCAATCGTGATACAATTCACGCTGACAGAAGACCGGCGATCACTGGAACTTACGGCAGAACACTGGCATTTCCTATGGCACATGACAGGTGATTTTAATTTAAGGTGTTGGAATGAGGAGAATCTCGGGACAATTCTGTTCCCGGGTCACGCACATGCTTTCTGACTGAGGACTCAGCAAGCGGGATTCTTGGCTAAAGTGAACACTGTATAGCCTTGCGAACTATCACCTACGCCAGATTTGGTAAGGAATGATGCTTAACTGCTCCTCCAATTACACCACACAACGGGCTCCGGAAATACACAAACACACACACACACACACACACACACACCTGCATTTCTTAGATCCAAAATACCCGTCAAAAGACAGCTGGATATGAAAAAAGTCCCAACAATACACTACAAAAGAGCAACACAGATGTTTACAATAATATACAAAAAATCACAGCAATAAACCAAAATATAAGAACACATTTCTACAACGTCACAGTATGTCACAGAACATAACATATTTAATATATCATAAACTGTAAATTACATATAATAAGTTTAAATTTATAGTCCTTAAACGCATCCTTTCTGTATGCCTGAAGTCCTTCACGTGAATAACAGAAATGAGTAGTAATGAGGCACACTTCAATGCAGTCTCTAATGTCATCTCACTCAATCCCCAAAGAGAAGAGGTTACTGAATCATTTTCAATGCAGCAAATTTCATTAACTGTTTGATCTTTAATTCTGACCAAAAAATTAATTCTGAAAACTTTCTGGCCAGATATTCACCAAGAACATTTGAAAACAGCCAATCCCTCCCCAAGTTTACGAACATAACCATAACAATGGTGTTACAGGAAGTAAGGATTAAGTATCTGTTGGAAGACATTCAATTTTCCTTACACAATGATGCTGTACTGACCAGACATGACAAATGGTGTTGCCAAAAATATCAAGCATATCGCAGCGTTTGTTTACACATCCACAGTAGAACAGAAACTCAAAACCCAATCATTCACAAGGTGAGGCTCAATTAAATGTTTGTGCTTTTGTGATCATATTTTTAAGACACGTGAACATTTCAAGTTTGGTCTACAGTTTTAAATCTCCATTACAGATCTTTGGTTTCACCAACTGTATACAGGGTGTCCCAGGAGGAATGTGCCAGACTTCGGGAGAGTGTTCCTTATGTTAAACTATACCGATATAACCCAAAACACCTATATCCAAAGTTGAACGGTTACGGAGATAATGGC
>Ga0123357_10002693_pt1 | contig 20019 bp, 10 predicted proteins | sample TergutEmb28metaG_FD_89873 | JGI IMG/M metagenome (GOLD analysis project Ga0123357, IMG submission 89873) | Embiratermes neotenicus P4 segment gut microbial communities from Petit-Saut dam, French Guiana - Emb289 P4 | ecosystem: Host-associated > Arthropoda: Insects > Digestive system > Gut ...
ACGAGACTTGTTTGAAATTATAAGGACGAACTTTTCAAAATTTTACAACCCTTCCGAATATTTGGCAGTAGATGAAGTCATTGTGAAATTCAAGGGAAGGATAGTTTTCAAGCAGTACATCCCAAAAAAATGCAAACATTTCGACATCAAAATGTTCAAACTGTGCGACTCTACTGGACAGACATGACATGAATGTTTCCCTCGGTAAAGACAAACAAAGGGTGGCACAACACCTGACAGCAACCCACGCTACAGTGACTAATCTGACAAGGGGTGTAGAAGGATTTGGCCATAAACTGTACATGGACAACTTTTTTTCCTCCCTTGACCTATATGACGACTTGGCACAGAAGAAAATTTTCTGTTGTGGGATGGTTAGGCTACATAGAAAGGGCATGCCCAAGGATCTCAAACCCAAGACACTGAGACTGAAACTTGGTGACATTCGAGTAAGGACCAGGGGTGACTTGACGGCTGTGGCATGGAAGGACAAGAGAGACGTGTGCCTCCTGACAAACATTCATGATCCACCCAGAGAAGGCAATTATCGCGATGAACATGGGAATGCGATAAAGCCGGCAAATGTGGCAGATTATAACCGTCACATGGGGCACATTGAGTACAGGGGGTGATAAAGGGTTGTAACTTTTTTGGGGTCAAAAATTGGCAAACACATGCAGCTTTGTGGGTGGGCACATTATCATGCAACAAGAAAAAATCTTGAGAGCAGAACACAGCTGGACGAACCCCATGAATGCGCTTCAGGAGGCGATCCATTATTCCTTTAAAAATTCTGCATTTACTATTCTTCCTTCTGGTAAGAATTCTTTGTGCACTACGCCTTCAGAGTCGAAAAAATTATCAACACGGTCTTGAGAGAGGACCTTTGGAATTTCAGTTTCTTCAGCTGAGGGGATGTTTCACCAACCCATTCAGAACTCTGTCGCTTTGTTTTGGGGTCACGGGCAAAACACCAGGTCTCATCTCCCACAATAATTTTGTTAAAAAATTTTTTTATCTGCATCGGCCATCATGATAATGTCTTGGCAAGATATGACTCGATCATCCCTTTGCTCAGGTATCAAGGAGCGTGGAACCAACGTGCACACAACTTTCTCCTTACCAAATCCTCTTTCAGAATCTGAAGAACTACAGTCTTGGGGATGCTCAAAGAATCTGCTATCATTCTTGATGCAATTTGACGGACATTTTGACCAAATCAGCAACAGCAGCAATATATACCTCAGTTCAAGTTGATTTTGGATGGACACCTCTCTCATCTTCTAACAGCTCCCTTCTGTCTCAAAATCTAGAATACCACCTAAAAACATTTGATCGGTTCACAGCCTCAGCCCACAAGCCTTTTGTACCAATACTAGTGTTTCTGTCGCAGATAGACCACCTTTGAAACAAAATTTTATGGCAACTCTCTGTTCATTTCCGCCATCCACGACGTATAAAGGAAACCAACTTTACAAGGCAAGTTATAACTCGTACACTGTCAAAGATAAAGAAACGAAAATCCGTGTGTGAATGGATGTTGGTTGATAGCACTTAGTGGGTTGGCCAATAGATCACTCTAGTTCTGTTATTTAATAAAAAAAAAAAAGTCTTAAAATTTACGGATCACACTGTACTACGTATATGTAATGTCCACAAGGTAAATAATAAATGTCTGGTAAATAAAGTACAGTGATACCTCGGCTAACGAAGATAATTCATTCCACAATCACATTCGTTAGCCGAAATCTTCATTAGCCGAAACGTGATTTCCCGTAGGTTTCTATAGAAAATTGTTTAATTCGTTCTGGATGCTGCCCACTATTTAAAGATAAGTTTAATAAAATAGTAAAAAGCACACTATAAAAGGGCAAAAACTGTGTGTGTGTATCATCCTAAAGTTTTCCACTTCAGAGTTTGGCCAGGAACTACCCATTCCAGCAGCACTAACTCATTAGCACATGTGTGAAGTATCACCGTCACCACAAGAAATGTCATTTCATAGAATTTTTTGAAGAAAATTATAACTAAATTACTAAAGGAATACTGTGTGTGTGTGTTTGTAGTAATTTAGTTAACTTATAACTTTTATTAAAAAATTCTCTGAAACAACAATTCTTGTGGTGACAAGCTATGGTGATATGTCACACATGTGTGAATGGGTTAGTGTTGCTGGAATGGATAGTCCCTGGCCAAGCTCTTAACTGGGAAACTTCAGGATGATAGTCAAGTGCGTAGTTTACAAGTTGTATTTCTTTTAATTGAGTACCATCTTTACAGTCTCCTAAGATGACACAAAAGAACAGATGCACCTCATAATTGGCATGGTATTTTTGCAGAATTAATTACAATTTGACCTTCCAATCTTAAGATGTAGGGTAATTTTCTGGGACTTTTTCAGGGGGGAAAAATATGTCTTGGGGGTAAGGCAGAGAGAGAAGTCAACAAGATGCAACTAATCTGATGTTTATTATCAATCGTTTACCTCAACATGGTTCAGGCATCATTATGCCCATCATCAGGAGAACAAGACTGCCTACGGTGTTCAGCAATGGTCATGTGGAGCTGGGATGCAGGCTGTGTGCACTGTGTGAAAGTTGTTGTTGGACTACAACAACTTTCGCACAGTGCACACAGCCTGCGTCCCAGCTCCACATGACCATGGCCAGCACAACAACTGCTGAACACCATATGCAGTAGCACACAGTCTTGTTCTCCTGATGATGGGCATAATGATGCCCGAACCATGTTGAGATAAATGACTGATAATAAACATCAGATTAGTTGCATCCTGTTGGTTTCTCTCTCTACCTTACTTTCATGACACATGGTCAAAAGAGCCTAAACAGTGTCTTGGGAAGGTCACTCGATGAGTAGTAGCACATTTTTTACCCCAAGTGGAAACATGGTAAATGAAGTATATAAGTTTAAAAAGCATGTGGCACGTAGACCTACTTTTAAAAGTCACCAGGAGATGGCGATTTATGCAGAGGAGCCACAAGGTGGAGGCAAGCAAACCACACATCTTTTGAATCATGGTCTCAATATTTAATTGTTGCATATCAGAGTGAATAAGAAACAAAGAGCAGAACACAAACTACTCATACAAACACCAACCTTCAAAGCAGTCCTCTAGCTTGTGTATGGTTTGATGCCAAAAATGGAAAGGCAATGAACACCATCAGTATCACCTTATGCACTGACATACACCATCTTGCATTGAACTGCTACTAAAATGCCCTCTCTAATTGCAAATTAGTCCACCAATTCCAAAACTAAGCAGCCAAGGCATGGGAAAAAATTTGCAAACACAAAGGGTATTTTTACACCAGTGTGGCATGTTTGGCCTGAAATAGCACAGATTAGCATGTCAGGTGATGACAATGGTGTTTGCTGCCTTCCCTGTCCTTGGCAATGAACTGTAGACAACCTGCAAGGCTATTCTAAAGGTTTTTCAAGATTATGAACGAGTAGTTGGTGCCGCACTCCTTGTTACATATTCACTCTGTATGCCACAATACAACAATAAAAAAATGATCCAATTGACATGTGATATGCTTACCTTCTACCAGTTTTTCCTGTACATACACCCCAATGGTAAAATTTACAAGTAAAGCCACAAGTTTTGACATATATGTATACTCCATTTCATGCACTGCCACACTTTTGGCCAAAAAAATCTTTGCATGACTTACAGAGGGACCCAAGTATAGGGCCATCATTTTAAGCATCCACAATTGTTAAGTCATTTCCAGCTGGGTCACCTCTGTACCATGTCAAGCCCACTCACTGGCTTGCTCCCATGCTGCTTACTGCATACTTTGTAGGTTTTCAATGAAGTCACCTACAGTCATACCACGGATTCCATCACAGCAACACATGTATTTCTATGACACATGCACTAAACACAATTCCTACAGAAAGTATCACATAAATTCAAACAAAAGTCTCCTGATGCAACTGTCTGAAATAGGTCAACTAACAAATAAAAGAAAAGGTTTTGGGCAACAGGGTACGTTACAGATCATAAGAGAAAACATATCAGACAAGCTCTGACCAAGAAAAACTGGATCAAATTGGTGAAAGATTGAAAACACCTCCAAGAAAACCACTCATTCAACTCACACAGCCAACAAATATGTCAGTGTTATCAGCATCAAATGCACCAAAACTCCAGCTCTTGTAGCTATAGAATAAAACAGTGGTTCACAAACTCTATGATACATATCATGAAGCAAGAATACGTGTAAATTCAGTGAAGAGGCACCTTCCCAGGGTGCATGCTGGAGAAACAGACCCCACACTCATTCTGTGTTGCAGAGAAGCTCCTGTCATCTCCATCGACAGTTAACAGATTTCCCTTGTTATTCCACAAAGTGCCATTACATGATGTTAAGGGTGGCTGATGGTGTGTTGTGTATATAATTATGATTGCTGAGCCCATTTTTTCTGAGGCCATAAATTCACACTGACATGTTAAATATGTAAAAAAAAAGTAAAAAATATTCTGACCATTACAACACATACCTAATTATAAGAAAACTTATAATTTTTTTTACAGTAAGACCAGTGCAACAGATCACACCTTAAACAACTCTATGCACCGTTTACACAGCACTCTTGATGACAACAAGAAACAGACTGTGACCTCCTCATTCATCCAATTTCAAAGTTTACAGTTTTTGTTTGTCGATCAATTTAAAGCATAAAGGGAACAGTAATAATCCGTGCACTAACATTATCTGAATCAATTATTCAGAAAAGTGTCTTCAGTATCATCAGCAGAACTGTGATGTGCAGTGAACTTTGTGACATGAGTATGTAAGCCAACAGAAACCATCTGCACCACTTTCTATACACAGTTTACAAATACATAATATTAACTGTAATGCATCAAATCAAAACATGTGGACCCCCAGTCACAGCAAACTGGAAGAGCAGCTATCACACTCTTGCCTCCCATCAGGTGAAACGCTCTGATGTTGATGATGCGTGATTTAAAAAAAAGAAAAATTTCCTGTATGTGCCCATATTAAAAACTTCCTTACTTTTCAACCAGCCAAGTTCTGGGTCACAGAAGAATCCCTCAAATTAAAACACCAAGAGTGTGATGATGCACTGCCTGGATAAGGGTGTCACACAACTCAGGGAGTGGCACCAGACAAACATGAAACAATGGTGGAATCATAAACAGCAGGCAAGAGCTTCAGAAACTCGGAAAACATGCAATTCTGTGCCACTTCACTCACCGCAAACCTCATAACCAACTTGCAATTAAAAACACAACTCTATAGTGAAAACTCAGAATCTAATTGCCTGAGCTAAAGACCAACGAACATATTCATAGCCCAATCTTTGGATCATTTATACACCAACTTATTTTTAAACTTTCTCTTCAACATATAAAAACATACAACATATCAGGACAACAAGCAAGCCCTCACATTTTGCCATATGCATTTTTCAACACTGTCTCACAACACATAACACCATCTAGCCTACATCAGTAACAAGTTCTGACAAGCACGTATAATTCTTACTTTACTTTACGTGTTTTAATCTATACGGCAAGATTAGCAAAAACATAAATTATCAATAATGCAATTCCTGAGCTTCGGGAATTTTAACTAGAACAGAATTAGACTATATTACATTTAACATGTACATGTGTCACCAAAACAGTTACTTGAACTATGTAGCTTTTTACTATCCATTCCAAACTAAATTTTAGAATTCTGCATCCAATGGTATTATCATCACTCCAATCTTATAAATCTGTATGTATGACTGTCATGCCAGTATTTCATATGGTATGAAAATGCCAGACATAGGAATAGGATACCCTCTAATGGTATCATATTCACACACCTTTCATAATAATCTTTCTACATTTGAGTATCCAATCAAGTTACAACTAAGCAAGAAAAGGGATCAAATCATGTACTTACTTGTGGTGGTGAACACAACACAGCTTTGCACCACTTTGGACTACCATTGTCACAAACACATAAAGTGCATGTGTCTGGACCAGGTACGTAATGCAAACCAGGTGCTATTGTTCGGCCATGGAGATCAGTGCACTCCCCAGATAAAGCAACAACAGCTATAAAAAAGAAGGAAAATTCTGGCATCTACTGCAATACATCAAGCAGACATTTTGACAGCCTGCATATGACCTACGCAAAACAAGGCCTAAGACCTAGTCTACATAACATCAAGTGCCTGTAATTCTGCAAATCAGTACCTGTAACACCCAACGAGTATGTAACAGCAAGTAATATCAGTCCAGAGTGCATGTTCATATTCTGTTTCGCTTCATCGTCATACACATTCGTTGTCACAAACCCAGCACCATTTCTACCCTCGCCATCACAGATCAGCTCGCCATTGCCCTCACAGAGTACACTACTTCAGCAGATACCGGAAGTCACAGTTCAAAATGATCGATTAGTAAACATGGCCTCTTTCAATAATTCCAGGGTACTAGAGGTTATACAGTGTGATCCGCAGCACTGAAACATAAGAGATGTGAATAACAGCAACATGTAAATGTAATATGTCTTGCACACTTTGTGCTTGGCGACTAGGTACACACAAAATAGAATATATTTCCATAGTTTAGATGGAAAGTATATGATAGAGTACTCCGACTCTTGTTTGGGCTGTTGCTAAAATAGAACAATAGAACGCAACAAAATAGGGATGGAGTGCATTATAATAGATCCAATATGGCGACGAGCGCAAGTCAACCGCGACAGCTCTATTTCCGTGAGGAATGAGTGACGTCACAGAAACGAACACGGAAGCAGACGGCAGTAGCCCGGCGTATTTGAGTAACGGTGGAGGCGGGGAAGGGAGACGTGATGATTGGAAGCAATGAACGATCTCGTACCTGTTGGCGGAAACGGGGAAGGGGAATTGCAATCGTAATGAAGCTGAAAAAAGAAAATATATGTTAAGAGCTTAGTTTCTTGAAGGAATGAACGATCTCGCACCTGTTGGCGGTAACGGGGAAGTGGAATTGCAATGAACTTGGATCGGTATGCAGTCGAACACAACTGTGTCACATAGGTGTATTTAATGACTATATTAAGCAACTACATATTTCGGTCTTTTCTGGCCACCTTCAGGTTGTCTTGAGAGAACAAACTTAAAATCCTACTATATGTTCTGCGCGCGCAGTACATATTGTAGGATTTTAAGTTTGTTCTCTCAAGACAACCTGAAGATGGCCAGAAAAGGCTGAAACACGTAGTTGCTTAATATAGTCATTAAATACACCTATGTGACACAGTTGTGTTCGACTGCACACCGATCCAAGTTCATATACACACACACAAAACGGGGATGACACACGTCCTGGAATTGCAATCGTAATGAAGCTAAAAAAAATAACTTAAACCCTAACCTAAAGACGATTAGTAATGAACGATCACGTACAGTTGGTGGAAGTGATGGAGGAACGGGGGTCCATCACGTGCGGCGTTCGTAGGAGCGGGGAAGACAGCACTTTGACCAATCAGTGTTCGCGACGAGATGCAGTAGTTGAAGGAAAGGCGGCACTTGTTTAGCCCTGCACCTAGCCACGAACAAGTAGTGTGCGAGGTGGAATTCGTAGTCTTCCCCGTGATTGTATTGCCCGAGGAATACTTTTACGGAACGCCACGTGCTCTCGATGGTGTTAGTATGGGCCCCAGTGTTAGGATCGACGAAGTGGATGCTGTGATTGACAGTTTGATGGGTGTAACCCTGCGCGCCGAAATTGCGGTAAGCAGCCCAGGAATCGCTGATGACCGTAGTGCCGGGTTCGATCCAGTCACGTAATATGGCCATCAGTGTGTCGGAGGTTCTGCCCGGAACTGGAACGAGGAATGTTTCGCCGGACTCACGTTCAACACCACCGAACACCCACTGACCCTTGACAGGGTGTCCCCCACGGTACTTACGCCAACCGAATTTGCTCTCATCAATTTCGACGGTCTTGTTAGGACCCCCAATTTTGATGGAGCAGCCCTCCAGAAATACCAGCATGACTTCCCTGCAGAACATTCCCCAGTCTGCGACCATGTGACTACTGAGGGAATATTCTTCTCTGGTCGTGGAGGGTTTTTCGCGGCGCACGATGTCGTATGTTAAGAGCATAGTTTCTTGAAGGGTGAGATTACCCTGCTGGAACCACGACCCTAGCTTTATGGATGCAGACGTATTGCACTTGATCCCAGCAACCCTCCTTTGACATCGCCAACGAAATTTTTCAGAAACACTGGGATCTGCAGACCACGTCATATCTCGACCACAGAAATTACACTTCATCGTACTCCGAAGCAGGCCGATGTGTCTTCCCTCAGCATCCGACGTACGAGAACCTAGGCACTTAGTCACTCCTCGCCAGTCGTGCTTCGTATTCAGAAGCAATCCTCACAATATTTGCAACCATTGCGTAACGGGAAAACCTTAGCACCAAAGCAGCCACGCGCTCAGAAACACAGACGTTCGCACATAGGAAGGGGAAGAGTGATGCACTGTGGAAGTGGAAAGCGAAATAGATTGTGGGTGTAAGCTAGGACAGCAGCGACACGCGCGGCGGTGAGCGAAAGATTGGACTCATTATTATGCACCGTATCCCAAAATAGAATTTCTTTGCATTCCACAGATCCTACTTTGGGCTAAACCAAAGAAGGAAGAAAATGTAAAAGAAGTGCAAAACCTACTTGACATGTAAACTGAAGTAACTACTTGATACAATAACAGATATAAATATTATAAATATAAATAAATAAATAGTTCATTTAAAAACGCTACATGTCACAACATGATTCTAAACGTTACTTCATATGTAAAAAAAAAGTCCCAATACTTAACACGTGAGTAACACCGTAATGCTGCACGGCAGTTTACAAACACCAGTGAGCATAGACATTCAAAATTACATGCGTGGTAGTCGAAGCTGTAATTTCTTATCCTTGCAGTTTCATACTTTTTAACTCTGTGTTGTTGAAGTACATATTAAACGAGGTAAGGTGAGAGCTTAGCAAGTGTAACTGGGGCGGAATAGGGTGTCCCAATAGATAAAGTGATGTCTAATGCGAAGTAAGTTTAGTGCGATTGGTGTTGAAAAAATAAACCAAAAAGAGGGAAACATTCACAAAACATTTCAAACAGTTAAACCTACAGCACAGTGTTTACTGCCTCCCAGAAAAATAGTTTGTTAAGTACTACAGTTAAATTGTTGGGAAAATGGAAAGATCGGTAAATCACAACAGACTATTGAAAAATATGCCATTAGAACGAACTTGCCAGTGAACAAAATGCCACATAAATGAACCTATACTGCACATGCATTTAATTTTCTTCTGACTTTTGTATAATGGTACAAAATTATCATTTTCACCGTTTTCTTAACATTTACAAAATGGTTAATATGTTAAACGGGAACAAACAAAATGAAATAATAACACTGTTGACACAAAGTTATTCCATTTTATCTATTACCTTACAGTACATAATGGATGCATAACTCTAAATAAAGGGAGTAAAACACCAGAACTGTTAAGCTATGCACATATTTTCTGATTTCAATTAACTCTTTAAAAACAGCTGACTGTATGGTGAAGGGTCCTCCCTGAAAAGGATAAGAAATTCTTTAATTGCAACTATGTAACAACACTATACTACAATTAGTACTGGATACCATACCATTATGTGACTCAGGATACATTCAAATACACATCTTTTGAAGAATTTCCCACATCTGAGAGATCTGTAATGAAAGCAAGCACATAAGTAGAGGACCATTATTCAAAAATGGATAATGTGGCATATAACTCTGTACTAGAAGGAGGCCAGAATGGTTAAATGTTAGTTAAAGTGGTTCCAAGAGCCATTTTCACAGAATGTAATTTGACCACAACTGACAGAAATAATAATCTAATCTAAACTTAAACACTTTCTTTCAGTCTTACTGAATTCTTATGTCAGACATGTTCTGGATTAACATTCAGATTAAACGAAAGCTTGTGATGCTTGCAGAGCAAAGGTGTTACAAATTTAACATCCAACATTCTCCTGACATATATAATTGTATGATCTCTGCTTCATATGCTAAATTTATGTTGCACTCACACAATTAAAACTTTGTAATTCACAGTAAACACTCTCCACCCCCAGTTTCCTACATTATGAATGTTATGTACTATATGCAATCAGTCATCACAGTCTCACATATTGATAGTTGTGTCATGTCCCACCATATGAAGCCATCAACAAAAATGAAGAGTACACAGAGAACTTTCATAAACATTACCTACCTAAACTTTATGCTGTTCATTCCATGCATTATAATCAGTAATCTACAATAATCAACCAACAAAATGCACACAACTAGTCATTTTCACAATCCTAACAATATTAAAACAGTGAAACTCTTACATGTTTTGAACCTTATAGGTTCACCATAAGGGTATACATCAAATAATTTTGTACACGACACGTATAATTATTTATCCTATGTAATTATCCAATAATCAATAAAGTAAACTATTTAAATTAATAAATTATGATGTGCATTTGTTCGTTATTACATACCATAAATATTATTTAATGTATGAAAGTACATCTTATTATTTTTTAGGTAGATGAAGCTTGATCTGCTGTGTAATGTGTAGAAGAACACAGAGTATACTGGAAGTATTTCGTGTAGAATAGTTACACACACAAAGCAGAACAGAAGACTGTTAAAAAGTGTACAGAAAGCAGTTCCTCAAATGGTGTCTTCACCTTGCCATGATGAAGGGGCTTGTGAGTTCCAGTAACCCTGAGCATTAAGTCAGTGGTAGCGCTGTTTTCAGTAAGATATCCCAAGCCAGGCAGATCAAGAGGGAAGATGCCAGACGAAGACAGAAGCCGAGGAGAAGGGAACTCTGATACAAATTATTCTGATGCTGGAAGCAGTGACACCAGTAATGACTTGAAACATAGAGTAAATGATGCTTGAGGTGGTTCATGCTTGTATAGCATCAGATATGACCAGAGTGGTTTGAATGCCAGCTGTACTGCGATGTGGAAAGCAAATGGAAAAAGTACCAAATTATTATTTTTCTTGGGTAGTCTCTTTCCAAAAACAGAGACAAATATGAGACGATTCCTGTGGAGATGTTTCTAGAGGAGACACCACACGGTAGAAGTTAAGGCAAGAAAGAAGACACAGAGAAACAGAAAGTACATCGCAGCATCAGGATTGAAATGTGGAATGTAAGGACACTGAATCAAGGAGGGAAGCTCAAGAATTTGAAAAAGGAGATGAAGAACAATGCAGGGTCGGCCCTAGGCGTCAGTAAAGTGTGGTGGAAAGGACGTGGTGAAATACTAAGTGATGATTATACAATATATTATTCCAGGGGCAAAAGGGTTGAAAGAGGTGAAGCCATTATTGGTGCATAAAAGTATAGTGAGAAATGTTTTTAAGAAGATCATGTGTAATGACAGGTTCATTGCTCTTAAAATGAAGGCTGAACCATTAAGTATTTTGTTAGTGCTAATGTACATATCAATAACAGTGTATGAAGATAATTAAAATGGAAGAAATGTACAACATAATCAAAGAAATTCTTCTTGAAGAGGATGGGTGAGGTGAGACAAACACCACCATGATGGGAGATTGGGAGAGTGTGGTTGGACATGAATCATACCGAAACATTTTTGGACCACATGGATTGAAAAGGAGAAGCCAGAGAGGTCAAATGCTTATTGACTTTTGGACTTATCATCACCAGCATATGGTTTAAGAAGCCTAAGATAAGACTGTATGCCTGGAAAGTAAAAGGAGATTGAAATCAACAGAAATAGTTTGAAGGGTGTGCAGACACTGCCTGGAGCAGATACAGACTCTGACCACAACTTGGTGGTTGTAAAGATCTGCACTAGATGGGAAGATGAGGAAGAAGATGTAAACTGCTGCTGGCTCACCTTAAGGAAAAGAGAGGATAACGGAAGTTGAAAGAGGAAGCAGTAGTTCACACTCTGTGGACAACTCTGTTTGGAAGGGGCTGTGGGCCTGTTTCAAGAAAGATATAAAATGGCTGAATGAATAGAAGGCATCATGTGCATATAATGGGGGTTGTCATGGTGTTCCACTCTGCTTTGTGTACTTAACCATTCTACGTGGAATACTTCTAGTATACTTATGTATTCTTACACATGTCACAATAGATAAGTTTCAGTCACCTATAAAATAATTTGTTATGTTTTATAAAAACTATTTAATGTACTCCCTGATGATGAACCTGCAAGGTTTCAAAGATGAAGGAGTTTCACTGTTTGAATATAATTATGAATGTATAAATGACTAATTGTGTGCATTTTGTTTCTTGATTATTGTAGATTATTACCTACATGCTTACATGCAGTACACAGAAAGAACATTGAATAAAATTGTTACTAAGTGCAATAAAATGTGACAGTATCAGAGCAAATTCTCCTGTGGGCAGACATAAAAATACACATCCCATATGCCTGCACGCAGTCCTGTAACACACCTTCCAGTCCACGATTCATCCTAGTGCATATGTAACATGTAACAGTAGACTATGAACACAATGACAGAGCAAGTGAAACCAACCAAAGGTGTAGGACACAAATTACAAAACAGATGGTAGTACATACTATCTAACTTCTCTGAAATTCATCTGCCTGCTTGCAGGGACAGCTCACACATTCCAACTCCAATTGAATTTATCAAAGCTGTAACTATTTGCAGTTGTAATGTGATTACTTTCTACCCTATACCCCCTTCGCTGCATGGAAACACCAATATATTAGCAGAAGTTTCCTCCATTTATGTTTATTTAATTTGTGTGTTCAAAATTATCAGTAGGTCTATTTATAAAATGTTTAATTTTTTTTTTAAATTCCAGGGCTCACTATTCACGTTAGGCCTCCCACGTCACTCCTCATGCAACTCCACAGCTATCATACACCCATTGTCTCCTCTTTACTTCCTTTGTACACTCCCACATAACTTCTCACTGGACTCCGGTGTTGGTCTCATTTCAAGAACGCCCTTGTTGCGTCTTGACCTCGTCATGGAAGTTACTTGCAGGCGGCCCTTTCCTGAGCCTCTTACAAGACACTACATTCCTGTCTCACCTGGGAATGACCACAGGCTGCCAGCATAGGAGACCAGAAGGCTACTCAGTGCGCCACTGGATTTGCAAAGCAACATGTGATTATTTTCAACTTAACGTAGTCAACACTCACATACTTATATTGCACATTCGTCTGTCCTCTTTTATGGAGCAATGCAGAACACTAATCAATTCATTCTGTTTACAGGTATTTTAGCATACAGTACATTAGGAATTAACTATAATAGTGGTGTTACTATAACATAATTATTGGTTACTCTGCCAAACACAGTGCAGCTGTAGTTCACATCCACAGGAGCTAGAATTTATACAGCTCTGAATGTGGATAACAAGACAGGCAATGTATGTATAACATAATAGAGAGGCATATTTGTGCAACCTTAGTTACAGTGGAAAAGCAATAAGTATTACATATTCTGAGTGTGTGTTTGTGGCCTTAGGTATCCAGCATGCAACGCACATGTGCTATATTGTCATCTGTGGCCTGTCTGGCTGTACTATATTGTTCCACATTATCTCACACATGGCACAATTTTCTAAAAAAGCTATTGAGTATAAAATGTGTTTTTTTTTTTCCAACAAATTTTGTCTGAAACATTTCTCACTCTGAGAAGATTTGAGCGACCTGTAATCAAAAATGTATATTTGTCTTCATGTAGAGTACCCATTATTCTTGTCAGATTTTAATGAAACTTGAATTTTCTTCACAGATTTTGGAAAAAAAATTCTCAAATATCGAATTTAATGAGAGTCCATCCAGTGGTGGCCAAGGTGTTGCTTGTGGACAGACAGATAGACAGACAAGATGAAGTTAATATTCGCTTTTTGCAATTTCGCGAACGCACCTAAAATTGACATTTCAACCCAACAACAAACAGCGTAAAAGAGTAATGGTGAAAATGAAGTTGCTTTCGGTCCTTCCTACTTGTATCTGAAAATCTGTGAATATTTCTGTGAATAATTCGTTTATGCTACAGTGTACCAAGATTTGTTCCTCAATTTTATGTGAAAACTAGCATATAGTTTGGGGCAGTTTCTGTCTCTTTATCATCGAGGTCGCTAGGAATCACTATGAATCGCATATCATCTTGTAGGAATGATACAAAGGCATAAGGCAAGCAGAGACCAAATGATGTAGTTACACTACATTATGCATAAACGTATTCATTTTTGTAGTGAGATCATTAGTATGACCAAACCTAACCTTATGTGACTTGAAAAAAAAAAATCTGTAATTATGTTACATTCTAAAAAAATAACCTGACCTAGATGGAACGTGAAATTTAAATGAAAACTTACAGTAAACTGCTTTTGTGAGTGGCAGTGGCACTGAATACAGTGCATGTGAAAGGATTTATTCTGTTACACATGCAGGAACCTGCGTTTCTTGAGTTTGGTAGGTTGAAAGTGAATTCACATTTCTGACGTACTGTTGACTGCGCATGAGAGGAAAAGATTTCCCTGTCCATGCCATGAAGGCACACAGGGGGAATAGAGGTACCATTCCACTCACTCATAAGCTTGGCACTTGATAAAGATGAGTGGTTAGTTACCTATTGAATAGGAGGCTTTGTCAGCCCCAGAGCATGAACACACACATCAAGCGGCGAGGTTAGCAGCAAACACTCTGCTACCATAGCTGGCACTAATCAGTCCCCTTGCCTATTTCAGATTAAGGCTCAGTAATTTGAAAAAATATATTGTCATAAAACTGTTGCGTCTGAATCATATCTTTGTCCTCAGACTCTGACAAAAGGATCTGGGTGATATGAAGGCAATAAAGTTTCTGTGTGAATTCTATGACCTTCTCGACACACAGTATCAAAGCAGGCCTTTGTGAAGCATAGTCTTTACGCTTTACAATGCAAGTTATCAAAACATTCAGATGTGCAATTAATTTCAGCACAGAAGTAGTGCTCAAATTGGTGCACAATAAATGCACAAAACTTCCTCAACATGATACAATACAAATAAAAGCATCAAACGATGAGTTCACAGTGAAAAGAGGAGACTGTGGACAAGGATATGTAACAGGGAGAATTTTCTGAGTCCACATTTCATGAACTTGAAGTCAAAAAACATGCATTGCTGTTTCCACATTGTTATGTATTCTGGCCTGCCCTAACCCCAGACACTGTTGTAGTGACAGAAACAGATGAAACAACATGCAATAGGTCATAGACAGAAGTGAACAATGGTTTAAAAGGCAGAACACAGACTACTGTAGATATGGTATTAACTCTTCATGGGGACAGTGTGGTGGAAGCATTTGTCATTAGTCATACAATGCGACAGTATTATCCAATTATCAAACTTCACAGAATTGCCTTGTAAACTTACTTCCTAACAGCATTTACTACAGTACTTTATTACATACAGGAGGAACTGAAATAAGTGGAACAGCTTGTGAAATACTGTGATCTCAGGAAATTCTGTACTTATGGAGAAACACTAGATTTGATCCTGTAAAAAGGGAGGTTTCATTAACGAGTAGAGATACACAATGCACAAGACCTGTAAACCATCTCACAAGTACATGAACCAATACAATGATGTAAAAACTCTTCTGCACAGAAATCACATATTTCTAACTGGAAGTTTGCTTACTTGTATGGCATATTATCTTCATCACTAACAACCACTAAGCATAATAGTGTATTTAAATGTTAATCTGTTCACTGAAAGAAAAAACTGCAGCTACATTTGTTCATAGAAGTCAAATGGAACAGAACTTCATACCTAGATAATATCTTGACCGAGAAACTAAGTAATAATTTGCAATTCATAAACAGTACAGCAAAAATCCATTAATTCAAATCACATGGGACTGCACAGGTGCCAATTTATTCAACATTTTGGAGTATTAGTTGGTACTGTTAACTACACTGACCCAAGTTCTTGCAGTTATTTTTTTGTTACTGCTAATATTCAGGCTATACAACTCCATTTGGATATCTCCTTCATCTACTGGTTCAGAGTCAGCAGGGTCCTCTGGAGTTTTCTGGAGTCTTCATAGTTGAAGAAGTTGATGCAATAGGAGACAATGGGTCAGGAGATATCACAATGGTCAATGTACTCTACAGACAATCTTGGAGGTCTTTTTGAACATCTACATGAGAGTTATCTGTTTCATTGATAATTTTTTTTTCTGGTAAGAAGCAAAACTTCAGGTCTTGGGACTATTTTCCTCACGTGCTGGATCTTCAGGATTTCTGAATTATCAGATATGAAAATGTGAAACTGGATTAACAGGAATTTTGCTGTATGTGTACAATATGCTAAGGTGTTATTTTGGATTGATATTAAAGTCCTTAACCTCATGTTACCCTGCTTTTAATATGTCATAATCCTGTTTTTTGTATTAATTCTGAAATAAAACAGTACAATAACACTCTTAGAATCTTATTCTGTCCATTGTGTGTTACCTCACAACCAAACAGCATAGATGGTTACCTGATGAACTTGATCTAGAAATATTAAAACAGATTCATTCAAGGACACTATAATAAACAGAAGTTATGGGAAGATATATGATGTCTTCATTCATTCATTCATACAAACTGTCTATCATTCAGCTATAATGGTTAGGCCAGCTAGAATGCAGAGTAATAAGTATGCACTCATACAATTTAGCAATTCATTCAACATATAATTTATAATGCTATAAATTCCACTGATCACAGTGACTACTCAGCTTAAGGCATATACTGTCCTTGACTGTTTGAACACTGGTACCGCGGATTTGAATCCCACTGAGGACTTGGATAGCTATGTCCATGTTTTTTTTATGTCTTGTGTCTTCTGGCTTTTGTTGGTCCAGTCACCCATCCTTAGGATGCCTAGCGATTTTCTATTAGATTCATGGTTTCAGAAGATAATTCTGAACTGGAACAGGTCATACAACCTAATCCATAAAGGCTGAATAAGAAGCTCATAGAAATTTCCAGTACATACTGAATTTTCCAATTACAACACATGGCAGTGCCACAATCTCTGCAGTTGTTGAAATATTAAGAAAAGTCTCAAAGGTGTGTTCATAATTCAACATCACACAACGTTTCACATCTCAAAATCTAGTGATTCATAGATACATAACAGACATACCATCAAATCACAACTGTACTTTCAGACAGATATCTGTATGTCCAAAATGTGACACAGGGTGCTACATAGACCATCTGTTTGTCTATTCATGCATCACAAAGGAATGTCTCACCCTAATATTGCAGTGCTTCATTGTGTATCATTATCAGACTATAAGATAAAAACAGATTTCTCTCAACTGCAATACTTTTGACACACAATCTGCAAAAAATTATTTACACAGAGGTTACACATACCATGAAAATCTATTACAACACAAAGACTAAAATTATAAATGAAGGTACAGCTCCCATGTTGGTGTTATATACTGCAGATAATGAAGTGTGTAAAGGTATGGTGGCATGGTGTTTACTAATCAGAACTTAAATTTTATTAAGGGGACAGATATGAATACATGAACACACAGGCATCATAAGGGACTCATCTCTTATAAAATAAGGAAAGTGGCCTAAAGAAACATGACACTTTCATAACAAAATAAACTTCACATCAGCAACACAAATTTCAAAAGAACCATTGTAATTACAGTAGGTAGTGTCACTGAATAAGGCAGATTCTGACTTACTGGAATATTGTAGTACTGGCTCTAACAAAATGTCAGACTTCTTGTACAAACTTTATGTAGTTTATGGGAGTCAGTGATACACAAATACACCCTCCTACTAAATAAATAGACTGATAAATTTACTACAAACATGCTCTTAACTTCATGGCACAACATGGCAGAGGGTATAATTAAACCTATTTATTTTCAAAGCATCTAGTGGAAACAAACTTTTGAAAACATGTCATCACTTTACAGTTGAGTGTTAGTTTCTTATAATAATGGACGACATATCAATCCAAGTAACACACCTCTGAAACAAATTTGCAACATAACAGTGGTAAAAGTTAATTGAAAACACCCATGTGTACACTATTTAGAAAACAACTGTGACCAATTTGCCATACACATATGTGGTAAGCAAGTTGAAACTGGATTATACCATATTTTTTGGTAAACAAATTTCAAAGAAATAACATTATTTTTCTATCTAGAAAGAATTGGTTCAACAGTGAACTGTCCATAACCACCATTTAAATATAACACACCATAACCAAAAACAATATAAATGTAAACAGACACAAAAACAAGAGTTTGAACAAATATGATAATTTTATCTTTACAAAAATGTTATTATTTAAATGTGACTTCAATTGTTTTCTTGCTGTTTTTGCTAGATTGCTATATAAAATCATAAAAGTATATAAAAATTTTCAATCTTTGTGGAAGTATCTCTTTCTTTGTATAAAAATTCCTTTATAGATATGAGATAAATGTTTATCCAATTTCATTATTAATACATAAACATCGAAACATGCAGTCTTAATTTCTGGGTCCATACTAAAAATGTATCAACAAGTTCACAAAATAAAGATGAGTAACTTCTTATTCAAGGAAAAATGGCCAAAGCCACTCATGTTTCTTTGGCAAGTATACATGTTTTGGAGGGTTTATGAAATTCACACTAGAAAAATGGCACTGAAAACTTAATAAAAGTCACTCATAACTAAATATAGTGAGTGTCTTCTGAGTACACCAATATAGTTTACTGTCTGAGATATAAAAAAAGAAGCTTAGTTGTATAAACAATTAAAATCAACATGTATTTATGTATCCATTCCATAAACCCCCGGTACACTGATCATCTTATACTCTATATGCACGACTCATACTATTACCTAGTCCTTTTCATATAACCTATATACAGGAATTTTATTTTTTCACATCCTATCCACTATATATTACACGAAAGTTTTATAGGGGAATGATGCATAGCATCACATTCTAAATACAGCTACATATTGTAGATTGAGAAGTCGGTTCTTCATGATCTAGTATATCGCAATGTGAGTAAGAGGGAAGTTAATGCCACATACATTGATATATGGTGACGGTTAATATGCACCATTCTTCAGTGTACATACTTCTAATTACTAACTGATTGATCTAACCAACATCAGTTAAATATTAACGATTGATTAAACATTAACCAGTGTCTGTTAACGGGTGCACAAGGAAAACGTCCTATTTATGAAAACATAGCAGTGCATAAATCTCTGGTTAGTAATTAATCAAATGTTAAATTTTAAACAGATTCATGTGTAAAATTTTTTATACATTATAAGTCTCTGTTATAAATATAATTTCTTATCCTTTGTTCGATCAAATATTGCACAAATCCTTTTATCTTTGACATTTTGTGAATAGAATTATAAGTCTTAATGAAGTACTACACATTAGGGAAATCTACATCTTGAGGTATTTGACACAGCTGTAAAGATGAAGTTAGAAAGTTCCAAAAATATTATTACAGCTTTCTAATAGATAAATGCATAAGAAGGAATTGAGTGGAAGAAAGGCATTGCGCTGATTCATAATAACTCAGCAGCTGTGATATTTAAGGCTTCTGCCACATTGTAGTTGAAATCTTTGCCCTTCTGAATTGTTGCGTGGCTCATGCTGCTGTGTCACTGATGACTGGGGCAGCATTTGAGTCCTATCTTCAAGAGTCAAGATGTAAAAGAAGAAACTTTCTTCTTGGAAATCTTGGCCGTTGAACATGGGCAGTGGCGTACTGAGGGGGGGTCCCCCCCTCGAAATTCTGAAGGCCCTCCAAAATCGTGCCAAAGTCAACCCAAATGTGAAAACTGTTAAAAATTGTTGAATTTAGGACGCCAACACCCCAAGATGTTCAGAAAAAAGGCAGTAAAATTCTAAAACTACCTAGAT